>JAABUU010001272.1_pt1 | contig 44200 bp, 42 predicted proteins | sample 5559301 | NCBI WGS metagenome assembly JAABUU01 (sample SAMN10711884, study PRJNA513360) | rock metagenome | isolation source: Antarctica rocks | place: Antarctica: Victoria Land, Richard Nunatak white | reverse complement strand
CATCGTTTTGCTGATATGTTGAAGAATTACACGTTGGTAGCAATAAAATATGAAATGTGAATTTTCAGCCCTATAGGGCTGTCCCACTGCTAGGTTTAGCCCAGTGCTAGGTGAACCCTTCTACCGACCAGGCATCTGTCATGATACGGTAAAAAGGTGTCTCAAAGTCTTTTTCATCCATCTTTCACGTTCAAGTTATTCTACATCACAGTATCTGTGTCTATGACACATTCATCGTGATATTGCGTTTGGATGGAAACTCGCCCTAGGAAGACCCTTTGAAACACAAATGAGCACGATACCACGTACTACGAATCAAGCACTTTGGGCAAGCTGTCAAATTCAAACAAATACAGAAATCGCTTTTACGACCGGCAACCACAGCTTCTCCACATGCAACATTGTATTCCGTACATCCACGTCTGTGCCATCTTAGCAGCAAAAGTATTTGTAATTGTATTCTGGTAAGATTACAGTGTAGGTATTCTTTTCACCATATGGAACGTCCCGCCTTAGCTCACGGCAACTCCCGGTTTTGGTGTTAGGTCCTGCAAACGATCCTTTCACCTTTGTTCCCCAACGCCCAAGCAATATTAACAATGGTGTTTTGGTCGTGTCACACGGACAGGGCGGGTTAGAAAGGTAGCCAGGAGTTCAGATTCTCCGCCGGCGTGGTCACTCTTACGTGTCAAGTATTCAATCAGCTCCCACGCAATAGAAGAACACTCTTTGGTCCCCTGGGAGAGCTCGAGATATCTGTCGATATTGATAGCACACGCGACGTTTCGACAGTCTTTCTGCAACGCGTCTTTTTCGCTGTTTTGCAATGTTCAAGGAGTAAATTCATTCCAGAACGAGCTGAAAAGATTCTTCAGCAATCCCATTCGGGAAGACTCTTTAGGCACCTATTCTGGATTATGGCGACAATGGCAAGCCCGTACAAAGGAGCAAGTGACGGTCCTTCGAGGCAATTGCTGTACGAACTGAGCCGTCTAGGTGTTACATCACAAGAGAACCTATACGCTCGCCTGGACCAGGACAATCTAGAACGGGAAATCCTTCACAAGGAGGCTTTGACTCTCGCTGCAGCGGAGCATGATCGGGTCAGGGAAAGTGCAGTGGCTGTGCAAAAGCAGCTACAGCTTCAGATAGAGGCCGAGCGCAAACGGAGAGATGAGGAGGAGCACAGGACACTGGAAAGGCTGCGCCAGGAGAAAGCGGATCGGGAGATCGCTGAGAAAAGAAGGGCAATCGATCAGGCTAAAATTGAAGAGTCTAATAGGAAAAGGCTAGCAGAGGTGCGGGAAGCGGCGGCGGCAGCGCAACAGAGAAAAGCGCGGGAAGAGGAAGACGTCGAGACCGCAAGGAGATCAAGAGAAGTAGAAGGTGCAGAATCGAAAAAGCGGCAAGAGGACGAGGCAAAGCGGAAAGTCGCGGAAGCAGAGTCCAGGGCCAGAGAGGCTGCTATTGCTGCTCAGGAGCCAGTAGTGGCACCACAGCCTACGACGGGGCCCTCGTTGCAAGCTAATTTGGACCCGGGAAAAGTCGCTGAGCATCAGCGATACGTAGAAATTCATCGAAAGCTGAAAGAACTTCGGAAGGCCATGCTGGATCAGGCCAAGCAGAACAGAGCTCTGAAGGACACGATGGGAGACATCCGACGGGGTATCAGGCAAAGCGTCGGGCAGCTGACCACTGGCAAGGGCGTCAATAAAATACCAGTGAGTATAGTTATAGTTACCCCTGTACATCTGCTGAGATTGCGAAATTAGCTCCAAAAAGTTATCGGAGGGCTAAAGAGCGCCATGTCTTATGGAGGCCCTAAGATTGATATCACAACATACCTCGCCTCCCCCCCACCGAATGTGTCGGACACTGGTGTTCCAGCCCTTTTCTTATACGAAATGAATATCCTTGCCAAGGCGGTGATAGCCCAATTCATAGACGAGGCTGGAGTCTCCCCCAAGACAGCAGATCCAGTGGGGATCATCGCAAGCCACATTTTTACAATGCCAGCTTTCCGATGGAACGATATCTCATTAATAGATATTCTTACCGCAAAACTCCACGTCGTTTGCCCAGTCCTCTTCGGTATCTATGGAGACGAGACCACCAATCCAGGGAAAGCCCGTATTGGATGGTGGCGGGAAGCAGGTGGTGGACCCTGGGTTTCTGAGCAAAGGCATCGCGAACGTATGACTGGTCTCGGTGCGGGATTCGCTGCACTTTCGGCGCGAAATTATTCAAAAACGGAGCTCAGGAATCCATTTCCGAATTACAAGTACTGGCAGTCGTTTTCATACATCTTAAATACGCCAGCGCAAGACATCACTCAAACGCACTTTGTGGTCCTAAAAGCTATGATCGAATACAACGAGACAAGAATGCTGGAGCTCTTTGGGAGCGCGGCGATAGTGCTTCTGAGGCAGGCTTTGGTGGAGTTTCCAAAGCGAAACCCGGCGTTAGAGAGGAGTGTGGGGGCGGTTTCATTGGGTGGTCTTGCGGATGTGCTGAAGAAAGATAAGAAGATCTATCTGTAAATGTGTAGTAAAGAGAGATACCCCAGGGGTGCATCGAAGATTTGTTGAAAGATATGCTGTCTGGCAATTGGTCGTCGATCGTGGCGATATAGTAGTGTATTAGAGGTCAGGCTGTGTAAATAGGATAGTACAATTATTACTCCGTGCTAATAGGCTCCAATAGAGTCACAGTGCGGCTCAATAAAGCATGTTGGTTCAGATCATCATCGCTAATTGGGATATCTCGAAGCTGTCCGAAAGGAGCGATTTTTTGCCTATATCCTATCCATTCCCCCATCCCTATAAACTCCTCCCCACTTCTTCACCTTTCCATCCATATCCCTCCTCACAACCACAATCACAATCGCCACCACCCACGCTACCAAAGTATCCACAACTCCCCATCCATTTCTCCTACTCGCCCCCAACATCCCCCCCTTCATCGCCATCCCCAACAAGCCGTTCGTCGTAATCAACTCATCTCCCTTTTCCAACCCCTTCAAGCTCGCCTCCGCAACCTGATCAGCAGTCTGCCCGCCATCTTCTTCTTCAAGTTTCTTAGTGATGTTCGGTTTTACTCTATTCTCTTCATCAAAGGCCTCGCCGAAGATGGTGGCAGGGAAGACGGTGTGGACTTTTACGCCAGGAGAGGGGTAGAGGTGGAGTTCTTGGGAGAGGGTGTCGGAAAGAGTGCGGATGGCGGATTTGGACGGGGAGTAGGGGGAGTAGCCGACGATGGGGTAGAAGGCTACGACGGAGGAGGTGAAGATGATGTGGCGTGGAAGATCAGAGGAGGGCGAAGGAGCTTGTTTTTCTGCGGAGGATGGCTTTAGCCAGGAACGGAGCACGGCATGGGCGACGTAGGCGGAGGAGAAGTAGTTGCTGTCCATTTGCTCTTTCAGGCGCTCGACGGGGGTGTCTATGAAAAGAGTTGGGCAGGAGCTGCCGGCGCAGCACCAGACTATGTCCGGGGGGGTGTTGTTATTCCATTTTGTGGTTTCGGAGATTAGACGGACTGCTTCGGTAGGGTTGGTAAGGTCGGCGCTGATGTAGTGGAAGCGCTGAGAAGGGAGGTTGGCGCATGCTTTGATGTCTTCGAGAGCTGCTTCGAGCTTCTTGATCGTTCGAGCGGCGATAATGACATTGGCGCCTTTTCGGGCGAGCTGTTGAGCGACGCTCTTACCCATTCCCTGTGAGCCGCCGGTGATGAGTATTGTCTGGCCAGGGTGTGTAAGCTCCAATTATTTGGAAGGATGAGAAATTGACCTACGCGGCCATCCACTGGGAAGTTGTTTTTGTGAAAGACATTCATTCTGTCCATTAGCAAGATAGAGATAAATACACATAGACAAACAGAGGTCCAAAAGAGACCAAGTGCCATGAATATCAAATTTGAATACCAGTCAGGTCCATGCAGAAAAGTTATACAGTAGCTTCGTCAGCGGAGAGCCATATATTTATTAGTATTGTCCCTTGACATCGGTGCATAAACAGTTTATACCCCGACATTTTTGCAGGGCTAAGGACACCTTAGATTAGATTAGATAACAGCACAAACTTATTAAAACTTCCTCTTTTCAAACAATCGAGAAATTCATAAGATGGGAAAGAAAAGGAAGGCAGGTGGTCGTCCATTCGGCCAAGATGGGACGGAGAAGATATCCAAAGAGGAGAGCAAGCTAAGAATAAACACCTACGAAGATGTGGCAGATTCAGAAGATGAGTTCCACATGGGCCGAGATAAAATATTACTCGAGGAGGGTCCAGTGCAGAAAAGGCAGAGGAAGCTGAGAGAGGATGGTAAGAAATAATCTTGCGACATCTTTACCAAGAGCACAAACTGACATCAAGAGCAGAAGAATTTCTCGAGCTCTCAGATGAGGAAGTCCTAGCAGAGTCCTCAGACGTCTATAATGTTGATGAGGATGACGAGAACGACGAGGACGACTACGAGGAAAAAGGTCAAGCGGAAAGCAAGACCACAAAACCAATTAGGAGATTACAAGATTCAGATACTGAAGCGTCTGTTGCACTTGAGGATGACGAGGACCTGGGCGGCTGGGGAACCTCGAAGCGGGACTACTACAATGCTGATGTCATTGAGACGGAAGCTGATGCTTTGGAAGAAGAGGCCGAGGCAAGAAGATTACAAAAGAAGCAGCTCCAAGGATTCACAGAAGCAGACTTTGGCTTTGACGAAACGGAGTGGCAAGAAGAAGGCAACGAAGACGGGGAAGACGGAGAAAACGGCGGAAATGTGGTTCAGGAGGTTCTACCAAGACTCGAGGTCACGGATGCTATGGGACCTGAAGAGCGATTCAAGCTGCTAAGGACGAGCTACCCAGAGTTTGAGCCTCTAGCGAAAGAGTTCTTGGAGCTACAGGCTATACACGAAGATCTGAAACTTGCAGCTGATGCAGAAGTCTCTGTACAGTCGTTTGGGCGTAAACTCAACGACATGGGGTCAGGTGTTGGCGGGGAACCTATTTCCAAGGCGGTGATGAAGCATAGCGCGTTGAGTGCATATCTTGCCGCATTATGCATGTACTTTGCTCTCTTCACATCAGGCCAGGCTACTACAGACGGTAGAGCTACAGCTATGGCCCCATCAGAGCTGCGAGATCACGGCGTAATGGAAACGTTGGTTCAATGCCGAGAGCTTTGGGGGAAACTGAAAGACATGCCTTTGCCAAAATCAATAGGGCTGGACACTTCTCCTGGGAGAAGTGAGCATAAAGACGTCGAAAGACAAAGTGGGGAAGACAATCTGCACATAAAGATGGACGAGGAGTCCACGGCCAAGATCAAAAGGAAGAAGGTCCACAAAACCAAGGCGCAGCGTGCAGCAGATGCCGCTCAAGCTGAAGCAGACGCTCGTCATGTGGAGCGCCTACGGAAAACGGAAGAAGATCTCGCCAGTCTCTCTGCTTTGACAGGCCCAAGAAAACCATCCTCGAAGCCAGCCACTACCACCAATAAAATTCCTCCACTTCTCTCAGACGACTCAGACATCGGCGAGCAAATCGCCCTGACAGCTCAGGAAGCCGCTGAAAAGGCCAAACGAAAGAAATCCCTCCGATTCTACACCTCCCAGATCGCTCAAAAATCCAACAAGCGCGACGCCGCTGGCCGCGATGCCGGTGGAGACGCAGATCTCCCCTACCGCGAGCGGTTCCGAGACCGTCAACTACGGCTGAACGCTGATGCAGAGGCCCGTGGCCAGAAGCCCAAGGGAAACGGAAAAGGAGACGAGCCTCTTGGCGGCTCGAGCGACGAAGAAGATCGCCGCGCCGCCAAGGATATACGAAACGACGTAGACTCGGATGACTACTACGACATGGTGTCCTCCCGCGCCGCCGCCAAAAAATCCTCCAAAGCCGCTCTCGCCGCGGCCCACGCACAAGCAGAACGTGAAGGCGGCATCGTGCGCGTCGTAGAAGAGGCAGGCGTGGACGGCAAACGAGCAATCACGTACGCGATTGAGAAAAACAAGGGTTTGACGCCGAGGAGGAAGAAGGATGTAAGAAACCCGCGGGTGAAGAAAAGGAAGAAGTATGAGGAGAAGAAGAAAAAGTTGGGGAGTATGAGGCCCGTGTACAAAGGGGGGGAAGGGAAGGGCGGGTATGGGGGGGAGTTGACGGGGATCAAGACAGGGTTGGTCAAGAGTGTTAGGTTGTAGTAGGGGAGATTTTTAGATGGCCCCATTACGCATAGCACAAGGAACCATGAGTGCCATGGTTGATTGCAGTTCACTGCAATGGGACTAACCCAGGAGCTGGAGATTGCTCGCTTGACGCTGATCAGAGCAGAGCATCAGGGCCAGATTACCTATGGCCATCAACAAATCAAGAGTCTCGTGAAAGGAGCGCGATACTGCATGCAGGGAAGCCATCACTATTTGTCCAGAGACATTGGTAGTCCAAGGGCAAAAGAGCAGTCCTCACAAAATTCGCATCTCGAACAGCATGGGTGAAACCTTCTCGGTTTTGATCTTCTAATTCTTCATCATAAGGTAGAGAGGACTCATATCATAGCCTAAGTTGCTGGTCTCCAAAGGTATCGTCGGATTTGATGGCATCGCCATATCGTTTCTCTCTCTTTCCATGTTTTCCTTGGGGACAACCCCAATGAATTTTCCGATTTTTACCCTTCCTTGTTCAAGTCTGCCGCCGTAACAAACGATAGGTTCTTATGACTCAATCTCCTCTCCGGCCAACTTTGCGAAATTTTTGTGTTTCATTTACCTCAAAAATTCCACAACATCATTACAACACCGCTGTAATCTTGCCGTCTTTGTCCCTTGTCGATCGTTCTCTAGAGCGAATACGGTGCTGTTGGATAATGGGCTACGCAGCACTAAGGTCTTGGTTTGCTCGACAAGAGCTTTGTTCCTGATTATCTTTTTGGTATCCGTTTCGTTAATTGTTTTTTCTTTGAGACTTTAAAAGCGCATGCTCAACCTCGACCTTGAATATCCATCAAATTTCACCCACTCCACTTCCCGTTCATCCCCACCACGCATATTCCAAACCAAACCCTAACATCTCACCCAACCCGCCACCCAAAAATGTGCCAGTACGAAACCCTCGTCACCTCCTTCCCCGAATTCCTCCTCGACACTCCTCGCCTCATCAAAGCACAGTCCTACCCCACCTGCGACCATGCATTGCTGCAGTTCTGCGAGCCATGCCAGCCAGCGAGTGAGACCAAGCTGCTGTGCAATGTGCCGCCGAGGCATCTATCGTGGAATGCTAAAGTGGAGTTTTGTTTCCTTTGTCGGTTGAAGAGGAGGATGGGGAGGGCGGGGCTGTTCCTTTTGAGGCTTGAGATAGGGGAGTTGTGAGTGAGCGGTTCTTTTAATACAAACTCTTGCTTGTTCTATTTCCATCTCTGTCGATGGGTTGTGATATGACCATCTTGCTTTAACGTTCTGGTTTTCTGTGTTGTGGTCTTACTTACGTTTTTTTATAGGTATGAATGCTTCATGTGCCTCTCGGACAGAAGCTGACTATTGCCAGAGTTTTAGGTTCGATGTTCAGTGGTTTTTTTCTCTTGTGTGACGGAAATACCATTGTAGTCATGTATCGGACGACACTTAGAAACCGCTACAATCTCGACTCTAAGATTGGTACTGCTTGCCGAGTGCACCATGGTAGGTTATTTTCTGTAATGAGTTTTCGAGGTTGGTCCGACATTACTTTGTATCTCAGTAAGCCACTTTTATTCTATGTTGATTAAATGAAGATAATTCCCCCCCTCCATAATTCGTAGACTCATGACGATTTCTTCATCTTTCTATTCACTTTTGTTTCGCCATCTAATTGAGTCAGAATATCGAGATCACACGACCTACATCTTCCTTCGGGTTCTGTCCGTCCCTCTTTTCATTTTCTGACACCTTGTTTGTTCTGAAGGTCATTGTCCCCGTAAGCTAAAATGCCAAAAAATCACAGCGTAACGTTTTGTTCGCTGGACAGGAGCTTTATCTTCCTCTCAGCGTTCTTGAGTATCATTCGAGGCTTTGTTTTCAAGCACCCGCTCACACTCTCAATCCCGACCTTAGATACACGTTCCCCTCCCCTCTCATTGCATCTCCCATCTTGATCAACCCATCACAAACGCTACATCAAACTCCAACTACCCACAACCCCCGACCCCATAAATCATCGCCAACGGTTGAAGGAAGGGGGTCTTTCTTTAGAGAAATATATTATATCGATTTCTTCCAGTTCACATGCTCGTCTGTGCAAATAAAAATGCAAATGCAAATACAAACAAAAAATCTTCACGGAAATGATTCTCTTCCATTTTCTTTTTGCAATCCTTCCCACTCTCATTTTCCTGACGTCCCTTCCCCCAAGCCCCCTGCCCTCCCAACAAAGCCCATCACCCGTTCATCTTCTCGCCTTGTTCATTTGTTCTTTCTCATTCACTAGCATCGTTGAGAAATGCGAATGATTTGCGAAACCAGCCATGAAAGATGGGTGTTGTAGGAGAAGAGAGGGATATAGGGTGAAGAAGGGTCAGGGAAAGGTAACTGGGGGTGGGAAAAGAAGACGGTGATGAGGGGTGGGAAAGATCCAGACGGGAGAAGAACGGCGGTGAGGATTTGCTGATTTAAAGAAACAAAAGATCCCGAATCGACTTCTGCAATCTTTTCATCACAACTTTCAACAGATTGCAGTTCTCGTTTCTTCTTGCCAATCTTCGTCATCAAATTTTCCCCCACTCCCACCACTCCTCCCGTCTGCCCCTTCTATTTCTCCTTAAATAATACCGCTTGGTCTTCTCAAACAAAGCATACGCTCACCCTCAAGACTTCATTCTCCTCCTCTTCCCCCTTCCGCGCATCCCACAATTCTTCTCAACCACAATTTCCCCCTCCCCCAAGACAAACCAGATAAATTACACCGTACGTGACACTCGCACTATCAGCCCTGTCAAATACTCGCTGCTTTACTATGATCAAGTGTGCGAAGCTTAGAAGAGCGGTTTTTACGTGTTGAGAGTTAGCATGTGGGTTAGATATCTGCTTGAAGCAGCACAGTGGTATCGGTATTATTTCTAGCACCAGTACTAGTCTGGTTAAGTCCTGTAAGTAGCTACCTAGGTAGGTGTACCTTAGGTCTCGAGGGGTTTGGAATCCTTCTTTCCCCATACGTATTCTCCGACAAATCTACTACGAACTCTTTTTCCATTCCATCCAGCGGTTATCGAATCAATGAAGAAATCGTTGTCTCCAAGATCCGTCAGGGCAGATCCGCCTTCCTGCACCCCCAGAGGAAATTATCGAGTCAAGTGTCCATGCGATCAGCACGTACCTGCTCTCTTACTGGTTTCTCTATGTATCATGCAGTCCCGACTCCAGTTTCGTCAGCTTAGCGAAACGGATCGTGGTAGACAGTCCGAATGTTTGATTGATACCACAGTATCCCGGGGGATATGGTAATCTTGATACTGTAGAAGACATGCTTGTTGTGGGCTGTACCATTGCTTATTGGAAGCATTATGCAAATTATGTCTTTAAGACATTGATACATGTATGATACTCTATCCTTTTTCCCGTCCTTTGATCGTTGTATCGACTTTTTTCCTTTTAAAAAGGCGTTCACGACATTTCAACCCCCATTATAGATACTCATCAAACCTCACTCCTTCTTCAATCCTCATCATCATTACCCAGTCACAAATATCCCACCTCACACTCAGAACACCAAACATCAACAATCAAAACCAAATACCCACCAAAACGCAACCACTTACCACCGGTCACCCTCAAACACTCACGCAATGTTGTCAATACCACACCCGTCTCTATCCCGAAGATGGCAAATCAGTCACCGTTCCTTTCCCCAACCAACTGATGTACTTCCGACGGGAAAACCACCGTGCCTGCAACCACCGGATGACGCGGATCTACGCGCCGCCCGAGGCAGCACCAAGCGCGGGCCAACGAGCGGCCGGGCGTTCCGGGGTAAGGAGGGGGTGATGGCGGGCAGGGGGGAAATGGTTTCGAAATGAGAAGAAAAAGGTAAAAATACTTTACCGCACCCATCCAAAACCCCCATCGTGCGATCCCTTCCATCCCACCGCAAACAACACCACCCTCAAACCCCCCCCCCCCCAAAAGCACCGGAGTATCAGCGCAGACAAATCTCAGCTCGAAACCGAAACCGAACCGAACGTCTGCTACGGACGGTTTACCTTATCTCCGCGTATCTGTTTTGTGGAAGGCAGTGGGTAGGTGGGTTGGGTTCGTAGCTGGGTTGTGGTAGATATGATGGGGGAAGAGAGGAGGGGGGGGGGGTGGATGTTTTTGGCATGGGTTTGGGGGCTTGTTTGCGCATCTCCGCAAGTTCTGATACCTCATTCATGGGCGGGGTTCGAAAGACGATGGTATCGTTGCTTTCCTCCATTTGAAGGTGTTTGTTTTCAAGACTAGCGGTGAGTTGATCCGTTGTGTTCGTTTATTTCTTGTCTCTGAAAGCTCATGATCATGCTTGTATCTGCCTTTGCTCGTACCTCGCATAACGCCCGCTTACATGAATAAAAACCCCCTTTTCCTTTAACCCCGCCCCATGAGAACGCCGATGAAGATAGCCGAAATGCTAAGCGCTCAGCAGTCAGAAAAAGCACGAACTTCGTCGTACCCGGACCTCTCCTCCCTCGATAACTTCCCTAAACCCCCACCCCCTCCCCCCTCATCCTCGTCACTACGCCCGTGATCCCGCCACCAACCCCCTTCCCCTTCCACAGATCCACGCCGCCAACCCACCACGCGCCGGCACGCACAATCTCCATCAGCACGGCTACTTGCTCTTCGGTTCGGGGAGCGTAGACCATGACGAAGCCGGAGGGCAAGAGGCGTTTGCCGAAGATTTGGCGGCCGGCGAGGGGGTGGCGTTCGCCCCAGCCGGAGGAGATGACGAGGGCGGCGTCGTGGGGGTGCAGGGTTAGGTGCATTGAGGTGTCCTGGGAGGGGATGGTATTAGAAGGAGAGGAGAGTGTGCACGTGACGTGAGACTGGAAATGGATAGAGTTTGGAAAGGTCTTTTAATTTGGCAGCAGAGCGTAGGAATGGAGAGGTAGGGAAGAAAATGGTGCTAAAAAGTTTTTGAGGATTCCAGGTAGATTCTGGGATCTAAAAGAGGTGCACCAGGAGGGAAATTGATTATACATCTAGCGCGGAACACTAATAAAAAACCAGTACTTACAGTTGCATGCAAATGGCAAATTTCCGCGGTGTCGGCACATGTCTGGTTTACATGAGGGAATCCTGGGTGTGGTGTACCGGTAAGAGCCAAGTCGTCCTGGCCAGTCAACAAGAAAAGCGCCAGGCCATGCTTTTCAAAGCAAGAATTCCCTTTGCGGAGCAAATCCGGATAGACCCCAGCGAGATTGTGCAGAGCACGGCTCAGAGCGGCATGCAGATGAGGAGGGCCTTTTTGGTTCGTCTGCCGTTGCGGAGCAATCCCGGCTACAGTGGGACGGGGACCTGAACGACGGGGCAGGTGGACCAGATAGCTCAGCTGCGGTAGAGTGGCAGGAGTGATGGCCGGCGGGATAAAAGGGTTCTTGAGGGCGAAGAGGCGGAGACATGACACACGAAGGTAGCCGGCAAAGGTGCTCGGGGTTCCGCCTGGGCCAAGGTCGAGGAATTTCTGGTAGTCACGGAGGACGAAGCGGTAGGCTGGAAAGAGGAGGGAAAAGACGACGGTCGAGTAGAGAAGATAGTGGAAGCTGGAGCCATCTGCAGCGGAGAGCAAGCGGGTGAAGTGGTGGATCGGGTGGTCAGCGATGGCTACCATTGTGAGTATCAACCAAAGTGATAAGGAAATGAACAACAAGGTAGTTGGTACCTAAGGTATCATGGTCAATGGAAAGTTGGATGATGAGGGGGAAGGAAGCTGTAGACTGCTCTCAGCCTTGTTCTCAGAGTACTTTCTGGTATCTAGAGGGTGTGGTAGGTCAAGGTAGGTGAATCAGGAACCGGGTGATGATATACCCGGTTTGGGAGAGGGGGAGGGGGGGGGGTGAATTCAGCTTTTAGCGTGCAGTGATATACCTGAGGTAGTTGGTTTGCAGGTATGATGTAACACTTTGACACGATGCGGGAAAAACGGTGAGACACGTTGGGGGGATGAGGTCACAATACGACGTTCAATCACCAAAACGGGGAGGATGGGAATGTGCAGTTTTGCGTTCCTGCTTGTTTGGGACGTAGATAGATAAAGCCGTGAACAATTGTCTAAAGGGACTGTGCGGGTGGGGTACCTGGGCATGTTAAATAGTCGAATGATTTGTAGCTGATCGAAGATGAGAGACAGTGGGGACATGTAGTCCCGGAACGATGTGACGTGAGTTGGATGTAAGGTAAGGTAAGGTATCGCGGAAGTTGATCCGAAAAGGACCCCCACTAGTCAATCTGCGTTGCTAAGGTACGAGTCCCTTACCTTAATGGTGATGCAGGAATAAATGTAGGGAGCTCCCAATATCACAGTACATTAATCGCTCCTTAGATTAAAGTAGTTGTCTGACCCCCCGTGACAATGCTGGATTGACAGACTGCTACACTCTCGTGGTCCATTGGCATGTCAAATGACAAGCACCTCCTAGAATGCAATTGAGAACTCTTCAATACAACGATACTTGATCCTATGGCCTCCTGACCATCATATTCATCGGAGATCACATCGATATCAAAGCCACAGTCCCGCTGGATTGGAGAGGATGGTCACCAGTCGCTAGCCTTGATGGCCCTGAGCTGGGCCTGCCAATCGCTAATATTCCAGTGGCTTGCAGATACAGCAGCTAGACATTCGGGGGATTGTAGCCACCAGCAGCAGCAGGTCCCGGCTCTGGACGTCTTGAATATTGCATCGAGGGTTAATTGGAAGAGCTAACATCCGGTGTGTTGTTCGCCGTTTCTGGGTGGAGCTTCTCGTGGCGGGCATTCAACCATTCAATCAATGGACATCAAAACACGGGCCTTCCTGGGATGGATTGTCAACATGGTTTGGTAGGCAGGCGTTTGTCAAACCCGTAGAAGAGACACACATCCCCGAGGGACGGTAGCCCGTAACATTTGCAGAAAGCGAATAACGACTCTACCGGTTGCGCATGCTTGATGGAGCGTAAAAGTCCTGGTGATCAGCTGCTTTGAGCCCCTCTTTGACCATTACGCCACGTGCATGGGAAGAGCTTTACTGTAATCCCACAACTGCATGGTAATCCGGCAAGTAGCAAATCTGCGCGAGACCGACTCTGCCAAGCGTATGCAAGCACTGGGAGACTTTCTCGAGAACTAGGACCTTGGCTAAATGGCCTTTGGCGTAAGGTAGGTAGCCAATCTTGATGGGAGGGCTACTTTAAGAACTCGATGGTGGGGGGTTTGCCGCCAGATAATCACCCAGACAACAATCAAAGTCGCGCTAACGACTTTGTTATGCGATGAATGCCTCGAAGAGTACACAGAGGAGAGGCAATTGCTTTGCGATCCATGATAGAAAACGCAAGCACATGGTAGATTCCAAAAGCACGCTCGAGCGGAAAGGGTAACTGTCGCAACATGCAGAAGAACGACCGCCAACGACCATACTTTCGTCATGAAGACGATTGCTACGACATTGGGAATGCGGCCGACGTTGAAAAGTATGGCTACAGCAGAAGAAACCCATCGCCTGGTTATGCAGACGACCATATCCCGTCATCCTATTCGGACTCGTCACGAGAAACATCTGGGTCCTATGCGCCCATGTTACACAAATCTCCTGCGAAGAAACAAGAACGAATGTACCTTTACAGGTTGCCGCACAGGGCAGTCAGATATTGTTGCTTGACGTTGGCATTGACGCTGGTCATCTTTGTATTAAGCCTGATACGGATGAGCTGGGCCTCTGCGAAGCGACTAGAAATGGGTCCGGTGGAGAAGACAACATCACAGCCCGAATTGTGGGAGAGCTTTGACTTCCTCAAGAGGTATCATGGAGGAATACGAACATTAGTATTGAAAGAAAACAGTGTTCCTGAGTGGCCAAGGGATGTTGAGACTGGGCAACATCAAGAATCAAACGCTTCACTTTCCGCCCGAGACTCAACACACCTCCCGAAGAGTATTCCCTTCGATCCTTATCCAGACTACATCTCAGCGGATTATACTTCCAAGTACGAAGCGAAACATGAGTGCTTTCTAGATTTCAAAGGCCACCAAAGAATACCCCAAGTCCATCACTACACTGGGATACCACAGGGCTTTCCTGATCCTGCTATGGGTGCACATGCTGTCTTGGGTTTGCGAGACGATGTCTGCTTCGAAAGATTTGGTAGACTCGGGCCGTACGGTTTTGGTTACAGTGTCAATAGAGGAGGGATAGGAGCCGGGCTCAACGGAGATCGAGAAGGGGCAGATGACCTATGGACAGATGAAGAGAGCTTGACAGAGGTGGACTATTCCAAGATCCAATGGTCAGATGTGCAGCATGTCTGTGCAGCGAAAAATGGTAAGCGATTCCAACCGCTACCTAAGATTCACGACACCTTATTCCAGGCTATGGGCACGAAATCAGATCAAGAACCGTCTGTAAATGGTGAAGAAGCTAGCACAAAGAAAAGGGAATTTTCAGCAGAAGATTTGAAGCCAACAAACGAAACTAAAGTGATGCCGCCTCAACGGAAGACTTTACTTCCTCGAACAGCAGTTTTGATCCGTACTTGGTGGAACATGCAATACAGTCAGGAGGATATCATCTATATAAGATCCCTGATTGCTGAGCTTTCTCTCCTCTCAGGTGGAGAGTATATCGTACATTTCCTCATCCATGTCAAAGACGACAATATACCTATCTGGGCAGATAAGCAAATCTACGACAGAATACTTGAGAATGCTCTTCCCGAGGAGTTTCGAGGCATGGGCGTTTTGTGGAGTGAAAGACAGATGGGTCTGATTTATGGTGGGCTTGAAGAGAGCTTCTTCCGCCAGTTGCCCGTTCATGGTGTTTATCGCAGCACCTTCATGCCTGTACAGTACTTCTCTCATCAGCACCCGGAATATGACTTCCTATGGAACTGGGAGATGGATGTCCGTTACACTGGCCATTGGTACCACCTCCTGGACCGAGTCCGACAGTGGACCAAAGCTCAGCCTCGCAAAGGTCTCTGGGAACGGAATGGCCGCTTTTACATTCGTTCCGTGCATGGTAGCTGGGAGGACTTCAAACAGATGGTTCGAGTACAGACTGAGATGGGTACGGACAGCTCCAATAACGTCTGGTCAGGTCTCAAACATGACACACCGGGCATGCCACCTTCCCCGCAAGGCAAGACTGACAAGCCAGTTTGGGGCCCTTTACGTCCGTCAGACGCGCTTGATGCACAAGATGACCCGAATCCTCCTACTACAATAGAAAAAGACAGGTACACCTGGGGCGTTAGTGAAGAAGCGGACCTCATCACTTTCTCTCCTTTATTTGATCCTGATGGCACCACTTGGTTTTTCACCAACGATGTGACAGGCTATAACGCAACGGAGGGTCTCCCACCACGGCGAGCGGCCATCACTACAACATCTCGATTGTCTCGCCGTCTATTACAGACCATGCATCGAGAGATGTTCCTCAAGCGACATGCGATGTTCTCCGAAGCCTGGCCCGCATCCGTTGCCTTGCATCACGGCTACAAAGCAGTATACGCGCCTCACCCAGTATACATTGACCGTGACTGGCCTCCATCTTACCTGGCAGCTGTGATGAATGGCGGCAGGAATGGCGCAACTGGCGGAGCAAGAACAAGCGTCTTTGGCAGCCGGGAGCACAACTTCAAGGGTACAACGTGGTTCTATGATGCAGGATTTTCGCCGAATCTATGGCGACGTTGGCTGGGGTATAAAGTAGATAATGATGGTGGAGAGCAAGAGGAGTTGGCGGGTGAAGGAAGGATGTGCTTGCCTGGAATATTTCTACATCCAGTCAAGGGTGTCGATTTGGTGATCGAGGGGGCAAGACAGGTCCAGGAATCATAGTCGGAGCCTGTGCTATACTGTTTATACTGTATATACGACTATCTGGTGTTTAGGGGATCTTGTGGATCGGGCAGGATACTCAACGAAGCAATGGCACACAGGTTTGCTCTTAGTACATAGCAATGTCGTTATGTCTAAACCTCATAACAGAAGAACCTTCTCCATCTGCTCATGTATTACTGGCTACCAAAGTACTGCATAGCAAGTATTGTGCGTAAATCAAGACATTGTTTACTACGAAATTTGATAATCCCACTCAGCCCTACGGGCCAGGTCCACGAAATTAATTTCGAGTCCGCTTATTTTCAGTGAGAAAACCCAAGTCCCCCCCACAACACAATGGCGCCAGAAACCTCCACAAGAAAACGCAAAGCAGTGACCAGGGACTCCGCTGAAGCTGAAGAGGTAGTCCTAAGTGACGGAAGGGACGAATTTGAGTCAGGACTGCTTGACGGCATTTTATCAGCTAGTGAAGAAGAATTCGATGAAGAAGCCGAGCACGGAGAGAGTAGCGATGAGGAAGAGTTGGGAAGTGAAGACGAAAGCCATGGCGAAGATGAAGAGGATATCGCCAGCGACGAAGTCCCTTCAGAAGGTGCGGACGGTGTTGAAGGCAGTTCCAAGGCCAACGGAATAAGCACAGAACCATGGCAAGATGAGCACTCACCAGACAGAATAACTGCAAATTACACAATTAGCGAAGATGCCAATGGCAATCCTCGCTACGTCTACCGGGACATCGATCCAGTATACGACTCTGACGACTCCGATGCGCCTGCAACCACTAATACAATCGGTAACATCCCGCTGTCCTTTTACGAGTCTTATCCCCACATTGGCTATGATATAAATGGGAAGAAAATAGCGCGACCAGCAAAGGGAGAGGCTTTGGACGCACTACTGGATAGCATTGAAGTGCCGAAAGGATGGACAGGACTGACAGACCCAGCCACTGGGAAGCCTTTGGAGCTCAGCCAACAAGAGCTGGAAGTCCTGAAGCGGATTCAGATGAACGAAGTGCCGGAAGAGGGTTACGATCCCTACCCTGACATGGTTGAATATTTCTCCGGGAAGCTGGAGATTATGCCATTGAGTGCTGCCCCAGAGCCTAAACGGAGATTCGTACCGTCAAAGCATGAAGCAAAGCGGATAATGAAGATTGTCCGGGCTATCCGGGAAGGCCGCATTCTACCATATAAACCACCTGCTGAAGATGATGAGAAAGATGTTGATGTCAAACGCTATGATATATGGGCAAATGAGGCACCGCGGCCAGATCATCCTATGAATATTCCAGCCCCTAAACTACCGCCACCAGGCTACGATGAGAGCTACCATCCACCGCCAGAATATCTACCAGACAAGGCAGAGAAAGAGGCTTGGGAGGAAGCAGATGAGGAAGACCGAGAGAAAGAATACCTTCCCAAAAATCACGATTCGCTGCGAAAAGTGCCCGGCTACGACAAATTCGTCAAGGATAAATTCGAACGATGTCTAGACCTTTACCTTGCGCCGCGTGTGCGCAGGAGCAAATTGAACATAGACCCCGAATCTCTACTACCCAAATTACCGAGCCCAGAGGAGCTAAGGCCCTTTCCTACTACGTGTGCTACGCTCTTCCATGGGCACGAAGGTCGCGTACGCAGTCTGGCAATTGACCCTTCAGGGGTGTGGCTGGCAAGCGGAGGGGACGATGGCACGATCAGAATATGGGAACTATTGACAGGCCGCCAAATCTGGCATGTCAACCTGGGCGACGGAGAAGCGGTCAACGTTGTGCGATGGCGACCTGGTACTGATGCCATAATTCTCTCAGCCGCTACAGGTGAGGATATCTACTTGATCACACCTCAAATAGTTGATCCCGAGTTCGAGATTAAAAGTCGCGAGATTGTCGATGCCGGCTGGGGATATGCTGCTAACGGTGTTTCCAATGGTGCTCCGAAGAAGGAACCTGCTGCACAATGGACACGTCCAGGAAGCCGCCTGGAAGACGAAGGCGTGTTAGTCAAAGTAGGCCTTCGCAAGCAAGTCAAAGTCATTTCCTGGCATCGTCGTGGAGGATATTTCGCTACCGTTTCGCCACAAGGCCAAACAAGTGCTGTCGCTATACATACACTGTCCAAGCACCTCACTCAACTTCCTTTCCGAAGGCTTAAAGGCCTCGCCCAATCAGCTCAGTTTCATCCGTTGAAGCCCATATTTTTCGTGGCTACTCAGCGCATGATACGCAGCTATGACCTCTCCAAGCAAGAACTTCTGAAAATCATCCAGCCTGGTGCCCGCTGGATCTCCTCTTTCGACCTACATCCTGGCGGTGACAACCTAATCGTCGGATCCTACGACAAACGCTTACTATGGCATGACTTGGATCTTTCCGTTCGCCCTTACAAAACATTACGATATCATAAAAAGGCCATCAGGGCCGTGAAGTTCCACCAGGGAGGACTACCACTGTTCGCGGATGCAAGTGATGATGGAAGTTTGCAGATTTTCCATGGCAAGGTAGTGGGTGATCTGATGGAGAATGCGACTATTGTGCCGTTAAAGGTCTTGAGGGGACATCAGGTGAAAAAGGAGCTAGGAGTGCTAGATCTTGATTGGCATCCAAGGGAACCTTGGTGTGTAAGTGCGGGCGCTGATGGGACATGTCGGTTGTGGACGTAGCCTACGCTGCGTATAGGTTATGAAATAAAATTCCCAATGTCTGAAAAATCTACCTTACGAGTCTCTCTTGAGTTATTATGAATTGATTGATCGAGCATACCGTTATCACATCATGTGACTTTCCTAATGAACGCTAGAATACCTTAGTGGTCAACCCAGGCTTTGAAAGCCTCGTTTGCATGTGACAGTGACCTCGACGTTTCTATTCGCGATTCTAGCTACGTAGCCTCGACACGTCCCATAAGATCATGGCCCCAAGAGCAGCGCAATGGCACTCACCTCGATTTGGGGCATGTTCGCTGATGTAGCGGGCTACTGGCAATCTGTAAGCAGCTACCTTACTCACACTTACGAACGCAACCTAACCGCGTTTCATCAGAAAGCTTACGGCTGGTTTACAAGGAAGAATCCACAGAGGGCTTTACTCGATGCCCTCGCGGAGGCGCAGTCCTATGAAGAATGGGAAGAGGCCGCATTCCAGCTCGACGAACTGCTTCATACAGACCTATGGCGTCAGAATCCCTCGAGCAAGTACTACGACTACAAGTTGATGAATGAGCGTCGACGCGCAATCATCGATGCTAGAGAAGAGGAGGACATCCTTGGCTTAGTGAATCTGCTACGCTCTGGTCTCGTCCGGAATCTGGGCAACATCACGACCCCTCGGCTCTACAATCGCGCCTACGCGGGCACCAAAGTGCTGATCGAAGAATACGTCACTCAAGTGGCCTTGGCGATCGAGTATGTCGCTGCCTTACCAACGAGTCAGGGCTATGAGACTGGTTGGACGTCGCAGGCGAAGCTCGACTTGTTACATGATACACGACAGGCTTTCGGGCGTTCCACCTTGGTGCTTCAAGGGGGAGCAATATTCGGCCTTTGTCATTTGGGAGTAGTGAAGGCATTGCATTTGAGGGGACTCTTACCCAGAATCATCACCGGGACAGCGACTGGGGCTTTGATTGCGGCGCTGGTGGGTATACATACTGAGGATGAGTTGTTGGATTTCTTGAATGGTGATGGCATTGATCTGACTGCCTTCGGGGAAAACGATGGTGAAAAATTGACAGAGCATGAAGGCTTGATCTCGCAGTATCAAAATGGCCGTGTACAGACTCTCCTACGCCGGATTGCGAGGTTCATACGAGATGGCTATTTCCTGGACGTCACCGTTTTAGAAGAATGCGTAAGGGCCAACGTTGGAGATTTGACCTTCGAAGAAGCGTATGCTAGGACCAAACGAGTTCTGAACATCACCGTTGCTACAACCGGACGTGGTGGTGTGCCGAACCTACTGAACTACCTTACAGCTCCCAATGTTGTAAGTAACGAAGTACATCCCGTAACAATGTAATAATACTGACTCAATTTAGCTCATATGGTCTGCTGCATTGGCCTCCAATGCCTCCTCGACCTCCTACTCTCCAGTCATTTTAAAATGCAAAGATGAAACAGGCGCCATCGTCCCATGGGCTTCGGCTCATGGCATTACGTTCCGCTCATGGAAGCAAACAAGCTACAATGACAGAGACTCGCCGCTATCTCGTATAGCAGAGTTATTCAACGTAAACCACTTTGTGGTTTCACAAGCTCGACCTTATATCGCTCCCTTCCTCCGCTCGGACCTTCATCCAAACCCAACACACCCTGGCAAACGGGGCATGATCATTCCACTTCTACGTCTGACAACACTCGAAGTTCGGCACAGGCTCAGTCAGCTGGATTCACTAGGCTTACTACCTACTGCCATCCGCCGCTTGTTGATAGATGAAAGCATACCAGGGGCTAGCTTGACGCTTGTGCCTGACCTGAACGTAGGGGACTTTCTAAAGCTACTAGAGACGCCGACGAAGGAAAGTCTTGATTACTGGATACTGCGCGGCGAAAGGAGTGTCTGGCCGGCTGTGGGTGCAATGAAGGTCAGATGCGCGATAGAAGTCGAACTTGACAGGTGCTATCAACTAGTCAGGAGAAGAAAGCCGCTTGATGCGGCATCTCCGGTTATGATGCATAGTGATTGGAATGCCAGTAAACGGAGAAAAAGAGCGGCAAGCGTAGGGCAAGGCTGAAAAGTTTCGATTGTGTTCAATGGAAATCGAAGTACATTCACAAAAGCAGACCGGCAACCGCTCAACTTGCTATACGGAGAACCACAGCAAAACACACATCTTAAGGGGAAATACAGTTGCGACTGTGATCCAAATTCTGGTACTGAGAGGATCTGCACTCGCTCAGCCCTGGACCCGACCAAGCTGTTGTGTCTTTGTACTGTACGATAAGTCGTTGCTCAATGACGGTCGAGAAACCTGGAAACCCGTAAGAGTCTATTGTTGTACCGTCTCAACCCTATAAAATCCAATATCAAGATCATTATTATTCACCATCGAGCAAGTCTTAGCTAATGCGGGAATACAGCTAGTGACCTGCAAGCAGTGGTAAGAACATTTCTTTGGCACAATCCAACTTCTCATTAAACTTGTTGTCTCGACTAGGCTACGCCCACAAGTTCCCTTTGATTTTTGTGCTACCGTCAAGCTCATTGACAACGAGAGTCTTCGTTGTTAATCTTCAAAATTCATAAGTACTTTCTTTATCTAGCGTATGTCGAGCGTCAAGGTAACAAGGTTATTGTCTCTTTAACAACGAAATTATCATTGCTCCATAACATTTCGCAGCATTCTGAAAGACCCGGCCACCTCCAGCTTTAAAGCTTCTATCATCGGTTCTCAACCTCAGCCTTGACTGAAACATCAGCTTCGCAAATTCTCGAATCTTCTCCAACACCCCTAAAATCTTCATCAACAATTAGTATAGGCATTTCCACTAAGGGCATAAATACATCATGTGCAATCTGCGCTGCATGTACGGTTGCGGCCACATCCGCTGTACGGTTCTCGAACCCTGCCCAGCCGGTCTTCAAGGCAGGAGTTGTATCGCCGACACTCGGGAACTACAGCCCCTTAATATTACAGAAGCTTGCTTAGTCTGCACGGCCCAGGTTCAAGCCCAAGCTGCTGAAGCCCAAGCTGAGTGTGCCCAAACCCAAGCCTATCTTGCTCAGCTTGAAGCTATTAACGCAAGGATAATTTCTGAGGCTTTTGCAACAAAGGCCGAGAATCTCAGGGTCTGCGCTGACGCTGCATGTCGAAGAGTCGAAAAGGCTAAGTATCTCGGCGAGGCAGGAGTTCGACTCGAATTCCGATACGACGAACAGCATCTAGCCGAGCTAACCGCTCAAATGGAAGCTGATGCTGAGAGAACACCAACAGTCGAGTTAGCTGATGACGGGTCTCTCATTGCATTTGCTGATCAGATGAGCGCTGTGGCTGAGTTGGAGCCGAAAGAAATCGCTGATGATAAAGTTCTAGGAAATGGGGTTCCAGAGACGTCTTCTTGGGACTCGCCTCGGTCATTCGTCTCTCTTAATCTTCCGTCAAAGTGCATCTGACCGTTGATAGGAAGTCGATATAGTCATTGAATATTGTGTTTGCTATAGAACATCGAATCAATTTTATTGATGGCTTTCCTGAACCTGTGAGTACTCATTCTCGCCACCTATTCTCTTTTGCAATATGTATATTCCTATCATAGATTGGACTTCCGCCGGTGTTACCTGTGTGGTTCAGAGCTCTTGAATTTCATTTGTTCATTTATTAATTCTATCACGACTTCATCGTTATCCGACCACAGCGCAAATTACATGTACCATCTAAAAAAGTCCCCAATCCCGTTTAAAGTCATCAATGCTTCCGTTCGTTCACTCCTCAAACAATCTATTCTTTCAAGTTACAGACTAAAAGCCGAGAAATTACCTACCTGTCCATTCTTTGTTCCGTTGAGAACCGAGTATGATTAAACTCGTTATCAAATATGGAAACGATCATGACAATGGCCTTGTTCCTGAACAAGGCCTTTATCTCATATGTCTTTCATGTAACGTTTTTGCAATCTTAACAGTCTCTACATCAACCACCCTCAACCCCTTTCCAACGCGCATCGACTCCTCAACCCTCACATCTTCCCAACCAACCCCTGCAACGAAGAAACCCTCCCCAATCACACAGAAAAACCAGCCATGTGTCACTTCACCGACATCTACTGGGCCTGCGGCCCCCATCTCTGGCAGCGCTTCTTGCAACCTTGCGCCAATGTGCTCCCCGGCCAGCATTTCTGTGACTCCGTATATCGAGAGCATCCGCGTCAACGACTGGGGAACTGCCCGAACTGTCCTCCAATGATTCGAGTCATGCCGGAATCTCCGTATTCAAATGGAGGTCCACCATCGCAGGGGCAGAGGCAAGCTCAGGTGCACAACCAAGACCAAGTCCCGAGCCAAGCGGGAGCACAGAGAGGTTCTGAGGCGCTGATGCAAGCTCAGGCACAGAACCAAGCTCAAGCGCTGTTGCAAGCTCAGATGCAGAACCAAGATCAAGTCCAGAGCCAAGCAGGGGCATCAAGGCAAGCAGCCCCCCTATTGCAAAGCCCAGCACAATGGCAAGCCCAAGACCAAATGCAGGCCTTAGTAGCTTGCCAAGCCGGGCTAAGCCTCGAAGCGCAAGTGCAGTCCCAAGCCCAAGCGCAGACACAAGCTGAGGCGCAGCACCAAGCCGAACTCAAACGAGAGGCCGAAGCTATTGCTCAACTCGCGGCACAGAGACAGCGTGAGTTGCAAGGACGGCCTGAGCTGCAAACAGGAGCTGCAGCTGAGGCGGAAGCGCGGGCTGAGGCTGCGAGGACGCTGCTGTTCATGCATTATGGGGGTGGGAGGGGATGATGACTCGTTTTGCTGGAGGATACGTCTTTGTTGATGAGAGGAAAGTTTTGTTGAGGTGAGTACGTAATTTCACAGTCTCTACATACAGAATGCCAGTTTTTTCGCTTACTGAAAAATCAATTCATCAATGTTTTAAATCTCATCTATGAAACATCCACACCATATACGTTACTGCAAAGATTATCAATGTAACTGCACAAGATGTACTTTAGAAAATTTCTCTTACTTCCGAATCTGACACACTTTCATTTCTATGAAGCTTATGCGAAGAAAAATCAATGAGAAAACAGACAAAGACGAGCATAGTCAAGAAGAAAGAACAATGCCAAGTCTGAAGAAAACAAACTTCGAGGTGAGCATCTCAACAATGAATTCTCCCATTCCTTTCTCTCAAAACAGGTGTCAAATGATATCATTCATTACAATACACGATGAAGTTCGTGTCCTCTTCCCACCGCCTAGCATCTGTTTACTAATTTTTCCTTCGACTGAAAACCCACGCACAGCTAGCTAGTTTCACCACCCGCTCAACCGGCACATCATTCTTCTCATCTTCTCCGTTTTCACATCTCCCTCTTTCTAGCATCGCGCTCACCCCTTTCGTTCTCAATCACAACCCTTCTTCAACCTCCCCTCCCTCTATTCCCACTACCATCCACCACCCCTCCACCACCCCTCAATCCCCTCTTTATCCCCTCAACACCCCCCTTTCTCAAAGCCTCCCACTCCCCACCCCTCTTCTCAAACCTCCCCAAACCCCTCCATCAAAACCAACCACCCCCAATCACGCCAAAAAGTCAAAAACCCGCACCTTTCTTCCCCCGTCGTTCTGGGCACGAGCTTCGCGACTGGTTTTGAAGACTTGATAGCGATCCCTTGAAGTATCGAGCGGGATTTTCCTTCGCGTGTGAAGTGCCGGATGGGTAAAGCTGACGTGGAGAGAGGTAATGAGGGCGGTTTGACGGTTGTTGGTACTTGGTTGGGGGTTGTGGGGTTGTGGATGTGGGGTGGGGTGGGGTGGGACGAACGAAAGAACCCCCTTTCTTTATCCGGTATGAGAGAGAGAAGATGGGAGGTTTGGTTTTTTCCCCTCGTCTTATCTATTATAGACTAGCGTAGCGTATACAGTAGTTTGCCTGGGTTATTATTTTTGTGGAATCTTTAACCCTTTTTTTTAAATATCAACTCTATAAATACCCAATTCATGCACCCAATGGCCAACCCACTCCAACCACACCTACACAACCAACCTCTCTCTCATCCCCTCCTCACCCCCCATCCTCCCGATCCACACCAAGAATTCTCTAGACCATGCCCTCATCATTCCCCCCTTTCATCATCATCATCATCATCATCATCCTCCTCCTCCACACTTCTCAACTCCAACATTTTCCAATTCAGCATTCAACGCCTTTCCCCCCCTGCTTTCCTCCCCCCACTCATCCCTCCTTACCACCCGTCCCGTCACCCTCTATCTTCCTCATCACCTCCTGAGGATCCCGTTTGTGAACATGAAGGCATTTCGTGGTGGGATTGCATGGGATGGGGAGTGTTGCTCGTTGTGGTTCCTGAAATGTAAAGGGGTTGAGAGAAAGGGATGGAGGTGAGGACCGGGTGTGTTGGGATGAAAACAGCGGTGGAGGCACGGGGGTGGTTGGGCAAGAGGGAAATCTGTGTGATTCCACCTCCACTTGGGGAAAAAAATCCGAGCTGCGTGTGACCAAAAGAGGAAGAGAAGAAGGAAGGAAAAGAAATAGGAGGACAAGAGAGAGAGAGAGATCAGAATGACTCGAATAACTCCGCAAAATCTTTCAATGTTCTTCATACACTCTCTCGCCTTTACGTGTAATGCTGAGTGTGCGCTGTTGCGTACGTAGTCACTTCTTCTTCCCATCTGTACGTCATGTACGCTGCTGCTATTTCTCCTTTTTGATAAGGAGAAAAACATCTCGGTTGCGTCTGTTTCGTCTCTCTGACTTGAAGACAGGAACAGATAACATGATGTTGAGATTGAAGAAAACAAGACCTCATAACCATATGGAAAAGCTTGTCGATGCCCTTGTTAAGGATGAAAGAAGAAGTCAGTCAGTCAAGGCTTTGAAATGTGCAAGACAGATGATAATTCTCGGTTGGAAAGTAGCGATCTGTTTGCATAGACCCGGACCAGCAGGCCGTACTCGACTTGGGGTATCTCGTCATGTTGAAGACAAATGTCCCAACGCCCACCGCTATGCCTTGTATCACGAATCTCGCTATTTATGGTCGGTGTTGAAACCCAAACCCCCCCACCAATGCGTATTCACAGCCAGGTCATCATTTCGTTATCCCAGTTATTCCTCCGCCCATCGTCGTTCGCGCAACGGCGTCTCGCGGCCTTCTTTTGCTCTCGATCCATCCACCTCGTCCCTCCAAGCCCAGTATTCTCCCAGGCGTATTTCGGCGTATGCTGCGTAGTCGAAATCGATTTGGCTAATTGTGGCTTGGATGAGGGCCCAGACCCCCCAGTAAAAGCCAGGGATACCGCGAAAGCGCTCGACCTCCTCAAACAGCCTGTCCGCGTACCCAATGCTATGGCTCTCCAGATCTACATAGCTCCTATAGCTGTTGATGTACTCTGCGATGAATGCGCGGCGGGTAGAACGTGTAGGCAGGACGCTAAAATCGCAGCTGAAACCGCCCCATTCGGCGAAGTGGTTGGCGATATCGAAGGCTGGAGGAGAGGGAGTTGCGTATTCGTAGTCGATGAAGGAGACGGTTTCAGCGGGGTAGGAGGAAGTGGAGGATTTAGTGGTGTTGGGATGGACGATGACGTTACCGGAGAGGAGGTCGCAGTGGCCGAAGATTAGCTGGCGGAGGTATCAGTAAACTTATTTAGCCAAAGGGAATGAAAGGCATACACCATCTTTACCAAGACCAGGCGTATCGCCGAGCTCAGAGACAGTGCGTTCGAGCTCTTTTTGAAGGACATCTTTTCGTTTCTTCTCGGCTTCATTGGTAATTGGGAGAGCGAAGATCCACTTCTGCATAACGGTCCACAGGTTCGGGGTTGACTTGCCTGGAGTGATTGCATTGATTGCTGCTAGCGAGGGTATTGTTTTGGCTGGCAACAGCGAGAGTGAAGCTTCTGTGTCGGACTCTTCTGGTGTGACCGTCGTACCTTCTGATACGATTGGTAGCAAAGCGTGCCATTGCCCCAGTCTTTGGGCTACGCCTCGCCAGACTGATTCCCGCCGTAAGTCTTCAGGGCTGCAGACCCGGCCTCGGATAAATCTGTAGATGAGGCCATTATGGAAACGGGCAAGTAAGGCAGGAGCGAGGTTATACTGCGAGAGGAGGGAATGCGATGTCGTCTCTCCTGGACTCGGATCAGTATCCCATCAAAGTTAAGGTAGTTTGATATTTACGCTCGCGGTCGATCAGGACTTCTGTGCCTTTCCCGTACGCCCGTAGAAGTACAGCCTCTTTGTCTATCTGCTCCTCAGTATAGCCAGGCCGTCGCTTCACAGCTTTCAGGAGCTAAAATTCTAGAATTTTAGAAGTGTCCGCAGGAATGATTTCCTAAAGCGTTGTGGAATACGTACGGTATTGGTGATCCCGTCCGTAAATCGTATGAACTCCACGTTACCCTCTTCATGCTCCCATTCTGGAAAGAGAGTCAAGACGAGCCGTAACGCTGAGGTCTGGGACTCGGCATTGCTGTAGGATAAGGGTACATGGCGGATTCTCATCACGGCGTCGTCGTTCATGTTACTGGTGGACATGGTCGTGGAGAAGTGAAAGGGCTCAAGCCTTGACAGGGTGGCCTAATTTCGATCATGCGAGTTGTGACTGTGGTAGATGTCCCTAAACGAAATTATTCTGTCAGCTTTGGAAGTTACTTTTTGCCCAACATTGGCCTTGATCACCATGCTTTGACCAGGACGCTATTGCATCATAGGAGTTCTCAAGACAGCGAATAGAATCCATGGATGATAGCCACGTCTTCTATTCCGGCCCGTCGGATCTACAGCCTTCAAAAGACCTTCAGAAAGACTTACAGAGTACAGGAATCTTGGAGAACATTAGGATTAAAAAGACCGTACAACTATCATTGTCCCTCGGTCCAAAACGATGTTGAGAAAGACTAGAAGGTCTCGTGACTCGACAGGGGTATGCGTCGGCACCTCACATACAGTTAAGCATGGTGCTATGCATGCTGTAGCATTATCTAGCATGGGATTAGAGCTTTTGTAAAGACTCTACGAAGCTCAAAGGAGCTGCTAATTTACATACATGATTGCAAGTCAATGGTCAAACTTCGCAAACCGCACTTTGTTGGGCAGAGAAGTGCCTCTCCAACCCCAACAGCCGCCACCAGCACCAGGTCTAATTTGATGAAAGATTAGGAGTGGTTTGGGAGCCCTTTTCTTTATGTTTTTGGCTGTTCTAAAACTCACAATTTGCGTTTCGTATATATCATCAATATCTCTGTTGCAACCCATCCGTGAATCGGGTACACCATTGGTGGAGCTCCCCATTCATGGATAGGGGTGCAAATACAGACCTTCATCTATGGATCAGATAATATACAGATGGATCAGGAATTACATAAATCATGAAGCAATTCTCGAATCTACTATGGTCTTTAGCTGAACGACAACCTCACTGCCGCCCCCTGACTCTACACGCGTCGTATTCGCATGACAAGATCAAGTCAAAATCTTCATCATCAGTCTGAAATGAAGAAAGACGAAGACAAGGACAAGAAGACACAGCCAAATCTCTTGATTGTAAAAGATGTAAGATCTACGAGTATGTACGACCAAACATCCACGAAATTAGCATTCAATCCATAGATGAAGGCTTAGATTTGCACCCTATCCATGAATGGGGTGCTCCATCAATGGTGTACACGATCCGCAAAGGCTGGGTTCGAAACGTTCCGTCCGTGGCTCAAAAGCCAATCGATCAGGTTTCCACATCGACTTGTTTTTGAAGATATTATGGATCGATGGCTGGCTGCGCTGTTGGATCATTGTCCTGATCATTGTTCTGGACATGAATGAATCCCCGCGAGAATGGGTGCGACATAGCAACAAAAATCGAGCACCTGGTGTTGCTAATTCCAGGAGCCAGCAAATTAGTCTGGTCGTCAAATCGACTTGGATCTGTCGTGGCCGCAGGTAGTGCCAGTCGGAGGCTTGCTGCTTTTGGGTCGTAGCTTCTCTCAGCGAGGCTTCATCTCTGTTTTCTACCAAAAACCCCAGGCTGACTATACTGCTACTTGCACAGCATGTTCAATTCTGCTCTTTTCTTCCAAAGTTGCGACTTAATCCATGGCTAAGAAACAGTTTCCGTCAAAAGCATTAGCGAGCGACCTACCCTTACTCAAGCGGTAGCTTTGCATCGCTTCCTGTATGGCTGACTTTCGGGTCACGTGGTCGAGCGAAAATACTTCATCAACTAGCTTGTATGACCAAATCGTCACTGGATGGTCTTCAAAATGCTCGCCTACTCTTTCGTGTTCAACCAGACATGCAGACGCCAGGACTTCTTGATTTTCAATGCCAGAAAGCTTCAATGTATGAGGCGTAAAAAAATCTGCAGCAAGAATCACTTCTCGTTTCGCCTCTACTACGTACTCTGTTTATCCCTGAAGAATACCACACCTGCCGTCATCGTGTGGTTTGCTTTTAGACGGATAAATAGAGTTCGAATCCAATCCTATGCCGCGAATGGTATTGGAGGCGACGTGAGAGTAATGTGATCAAGGTCGCTATCGCTCCAGAAGATTGGATGGAGTGTGGGTTGACGGGAGGACGGGAGGGCAAGAAGCCTGCCGGTGGGACATGGTAGGCTCGGCCACCGCATAACGTTTTCCCCAATTCCGTAGACAGTAAAGCAGGATCGTAGTAGTGACTGTAGCTGTCTCTGTGCTGAAGAAATCCCGTGTTATACAACTCATACTGTCTTTTTGCTTTAAAATTGTAGTAAATTTTTTTTCTTATGCATCAAGACAAAGAATGCATGTAGCATAATGAGATACATGAACACTGCGGGCATCGGGAATATAGCTGCTACAATACGAACTGGCCAGCGCACTGCTCTGAACAAGTTGTCGAAAGCAAATTGTTCGAGTGATATTACTTCGTGCTCGCTTTTCCACACGTAATGCGGCCGGACTGCTCACGACCAGTTATACCGAAGAAGAAGAAGAAGAACAAGAAGAATGGAAAGGAGAATAAGAACAAGAGCAAACAAAGCGATAATACCAAATATGTATTGACCACATTGTTAACAGAAGCAAAAGCACCAGACGTTCCTCTTTTGCACTACCTAAGAAGCTTATTTAGCGAGAAAACAAAACGCCTAAAGAAAAGGGGGTGGTGAAGCTCATCAATCATGTATTTCACGAGGCAGAGCACTGTCTGTATACTTAAGCCCGCGTCCCTACTAGTCGTCCGACAAACACCACAACCACCATTCGGGGCTTAACAGAATTCAGCCACAGCTTCAGCAGCTACCTCTTTCATTTTCTAATACAAGGTCAAGGTAGTGCTATATCGTCTCGATATCCCATTTTACTCGACAGGGTAGGCTGAAGACGGTTTGGATTAAGTCTGTAGATGCCAGCATTAACTGAAAGAGGCGCTGTATTTGCACTATCCCCACAGATCAGCCCAATCGAATAAATAATTCATAGCCTTTAGTGTTCGCTATCCACCCTCTCGTTGCGGGTAGAGTGTCAAACGTGCTTTCATCTGAAGGAGTCAAAGTCTGCTGTGATGGTATGTATCTTAGTTGTTTGAATGCTCAGGTTCCGCAAAGGAAACAAATGAGTGAATGTAGGCCGCAGCTTCATGTGGACATGATAGCGCTAGATTATGGAGCAGGGTATCTATATATAAACACCGAATTTCGGGAGCGTCACCAACTCATCCGCATCATGTGATGCGAGCTCCGCTCGGCTTTCTGTTGAGATCTTAAATACACTCTTGATGTAGTTAAGATCGGCCTCCATTGCCTGTTCCACACCTGCAGGGGTCTGCGTACCCATATGGTTGGAGCTCTAAAGGGGATGTTCTAAGACCGTCGAGCTGCAGGTGTTGGTTAATAGAGAGAGTGCTGAAAAGAGTAACGACAGAAACACGCCGTCTAGTGCTCAGGGACGGTAGGTGAACGCGTCTGGAGCATTCGGATTAATCATGTGCTCGTCAAGTTGTTTGTAGGAGCCGATTTGACAGTTGAAATTGAACCATTCGGGTGTGTCTGGATGCGATCTTTTGATCCCCTGGGCTGTGATAAATCGTTAGCGGGACCATGAAGGTGCGTGCTGGGGACAAGGTGTGATGATGCAATGGAGGACACTATTTGGCTTAGAGGGCAAAGGGTTGTGGTAGGGATGTGGTGAAGCGAATTGCGTAAGGCCGATCGCTGAACTTACTCAGACAGTAATACGCATAACTATCAGCATTCTGCATTGCTACATGAAGGGGACAGGTCGTGATCTGTTCCCAGCCAAATCTTTCATGAGGACCTCTGATAACTGTAAAATGTCAGTCTTTGATGCAAAAGACAAGGTTCCTGAAAGTCACTGACAGTATGTCGGTGATGTCATGAGCGCAAGTGCATAGAATAGAACGTAGGAAAGACAGGCTGTTTCTGCAACATCGCTTATCAATTTCCCGGGAAACAGCCCTGCTCGTCCTGATAAAGCGGATATCGTTACAAGCCCAGCCCGGCTGCCGGTTGAGTCTTGTCCCATCCCTTTTGTTAGAGCCGAATCACACAATCCAATGATCTTTGTGCTGACTTGATTACTGGCGCCGGGTGACATGGAAGCCGTTCGGAGTACATACGATTGGCCGCTAGTACCACAAATCCTTGCGTTGACGTTGTTTGCGTGGCTGGTGCCTTGCAAGAAATATTGTGATCTTTGGTCGACCCAAATGTTTTGTGCCCCTTCAGCAGATGGGAAGGGTAGGAACATGTTGTCGCCACAGTATATTGCTATATCGCCTGGAAAGGCAAAATAAGTCTCCACCCAGTCTACTCCTTACAGAATGTCTGATAGTTTCGCTGATTATCGATATAATCGTTAGAACATGAACAAATAGACGAAAGAACGATTGGAGGGTAGACTGACCTGAAATCGCAGCTCGATCTTCTGGGGAAGCACCTGGGAAGATTTGTTGCTGCGAATTATCGAGGACCGTTTGACCGGGCATTACTACTGCTGGTCCAGGATCGTTGATTGCGAAGGCAGCGTCAAAAATCATTAAACGGGCCTCGGCCATTGCAGTTCTTATCATGCTGCCCTTGTCGTCATGATCTCCCATGTAGGGTAGGCATGATTGATCAATCGCGTAAGCCTCGACCTGGGTGAAGAGCCCGCAAAGACACAGCAACGCAGAAAAGGTAACCGCGGCAAACAAAGAATCCATGGTCTGATCACCGAGGAATCAAGGCCCACGCAAGATTATTGAGATATTAATGGACAAGTTCACCGGTTTGCGAGCAGCGAACGGTGAAGAATGGTACACGGAACGCACCTACACACTTACTGAAATTGGTCAAAAAGAAGACGATCCACAACAACAAATATCAATCACCAAGTCTTGGGAGCAAAATAAAAACAACATATAGTTGCAGAGTTGAACTATCAGGGTCTCAGGGACCAATATGCTGATCTTTGAGCTGATCTTTGAGGGAAACGCTAGAACTCTGATTTCACCTAATGGGCACCACGGAAATGCCCTGGGAAATTTATGAAGAGCCTCCATTGGAGACTCCGATTCACGCATAGTCGGTGGTAGTGGTTAGTTGATTAGTAGGATGTGCATTTCGAGCTAAAATGGTATTCTGTCAAACGGCAAGCAGATTATCGTGGGGGCCAGACGGGTCGGGTATATGTGAGTATATAGTAGACTAGTAATAGGTTGACTCGTTGAAGTAAAGTAGCAGTAGCATTTCAGTAGTGGTAGAAGCTTACCCGCCACGTGCCTGCAACCCCGGATTGATTGTTATAACCTTACCCAAAGGGTTATTTCTTAGCTTATTGTTACATCGCTTGGTCCGGGTATCTCATTAGAAGACGGGACGAAGGGAAGGCTGCAGCGGAAGAGGCGGCCGATCATCATCAAGAAGATATCGAGCCCCCAGCAGGCTGAAGCTACCGAGACGAGAGATGAGACATGATAGGCGAGGAACGAGGGATGACTGAGAATGAAGGGCGATGAGAGACGAAGAACGAGAGCGAGAAGGACCGATCCACAAACGTAGAATGTTTTCTTTTTGATAAACATACGATACCTCGTCAGACTGAAAAGTGGCCTCTTTTATATTCATGCAGTTACTTGAGATCGTGGAAGTGAAGTACTCCTACAATGCGTGCACGAGTGTGTAATATCTAGCTGCCTGCTTTTTCTGTGGGAGATTCGCGCTAGTTGTAATAGTACTAGCGCTGAAATTCATGTCGCTCCGGTCCTACCTAAGGTAGGTAGATTGTTACACCATCGTCCACTTAGGCTTCAAGACGTCCGTAGAGGTAATATCAGATAATCCCATTGAGTTCACTGTTATCGCCGCGTGTTTCGTTTCGTTTCTCCGAGACATTAGTCCCGTTGGCTCATATGCTAGCACCTGCTAGAGTAAATCTCGAGCGGCAATATCTCGGCGGCAATACCTCTGCGGAAATTTATATCTTTTAAGTAGACCAAGGCACTGTCACGAATGCATGGTACCATCCCAGCTGCATACTACGTAGTTGGCTCCGTATTTCGAGCGATAACCCCGCAGACAGTTCACCGTATCATGAGTCTATACAGACTTAATGGCCAGTCATAAGAGCTTCGGCTGTTAATACTCTTCAACCTCTCAAGTCTCAATATGGCTGGGTTATGACCAGTGTCCTACATCCAACCTTCAATTTCAAATATCCACCAAGTTCCGTCTTCCCTTGCTTGCGTGGTCTCTGATAATCAATGTCAAATATGTATTCAAATTTTACCAGACGAGCTGTCATTGGTTACCTTCTAGTGCAATCCAGAACATATACATGAGTTTCCTTTGTTCCTTCAACCTTCGTCCTTTCGCTGACCGATATCATCTTCTTCCGTTTCTAAGATGGTCAGACGCTAATGGCTCACTGTTATTTCACTTCTTACAGTCGCCAGTCGAGCTTCGAAGGCCCCGCGATATACAAACACAACAGAAGTCCCTGTCACTCCTGTCATATCAACAACTAATGCTACTCAAAACTTACCAGTCTCAAAGCTCTCAAGTTTCCGTAGAATCATTTCGGCTTCGGTCCCTGCCGTGACTCCAATCACGGGCATGCCATCATTTTCTGCGAATGACGCCAATTCCAAACCGTGTCCAAAGCCGAGGCCTACGGAAGGGAAGCTTTCGTTCATGACGTCTCAGAAGCCAAAGCCTACCGGAACTGGGCTACCGCTGTCATCGCCGCAAAAGCCAGGACCTACCGAAGTTAAGCTTTGGCCCACATCGTTGGTAGCATCTAAAACAACCGCAGAACCTGTTAGATCGCCAATCGTGCCCATTCATCCTGTTATCCTGACTCCGAACCCTCCGCCGCCCAAACCTCTTACCATGACAAAAGCCCGTACCAAAACAAAACCCGAATGTAGTACCAGAACGGCTGCAATCATCAGTGTGTTCTGCGCTTCTTCGAAAGCAGAGTGGTCTTATAGGACTAGGAAAACCCCGGCAGTGGGTTGCAACGTGAGATGTAAGGCTACAACAACAGGCTCCTGTGCTGTAGCCACGACGTTTAATTCCTTACAATATGTTGTTTTTCGGCAACGCCCCCATGCGGGTCTAAAGTCGGTGCATTTCAGGCACTGACGCAACGGGACACGCCGCTTCTAGGTCCACTTCAAAGCCAGGTTGGGGCTATTGGGCTTAATTCTAAGCTATCAGCGTACACGGCAAAGGATAATACTTCTTCCACTGGTCAAATAACTCAGCTCACCTCCGTGAGGGCTGCCGCTGACGGATTAAATCTACCCACCTCCATCCATACCCTCACTGGCGGAGTCACTGAATCCACCTCCGCCAAGCCTTCCGCTGGCGGAACGACTTCACCTCCTCCATCCACACTTCCACTAGCCGATTCGCTCGACTCAATTCTGCCAATCCTTCTGCCAACGGAATGAATCAACCTACCTCATCGACGCTTCCATTAGCCGACTCACTCAACCCACCTCCGTCAACGCTCCCATAACCGCAACTAACATTGCAACAAGCGCCGTTGCAAGTCCAGCCGCTGGGGTCATGATCACTTACTATATGGATTCTGACCTGAACCAATATCGAGCGTACGACGATGGGCCACTCAACGGGTCGATAGATTTCTGTAGCGGGCCAGGTCCAATTGCAACCGTAAACATCTCTCACGCCGGGTAAACGGACCTATTTTCTCCATTTGACACACATGGATATGTTGGCTGTCACTATAGCAGAAACAATAATGAGGTTGGGATATCCACGAACAGGGGGCTGTTAAAGGTTCCCGGTTTGGTGATGTGTTCCGGCTGGGTGAACCCGGTGCAATGTACGCCTGTTAGCAGGATCGATGCTCAGCTTCATATCTGTCCTGGGGGAGTATATGAATTTGAGTTTGCCAGCTGTGTCTGGGAACCGAATACCGGACCAAATGGTCTTGCCCCCATTCCAACCCCGAAACCCATCTTGAGTCCTTAACCAACTTCCTATACACTTCCACGGATACCGTCTTGGCCCTGGTGGAAGCATGTATCGCCAACGAATTTGTCGATTACGCTACTATTGCATAAACTCGATGTGACGGTCCTTACCATTTCATCTCCACATCATCATTCATACCAGGGATCATCTCTCGGCTGTCAATACTATCCATACCAGGGCGTATCCCTACCTTGCCACCGATTTCAACGCCTAGCCCTACCTCGCTACCTACTCCTATCTCGCCATATAGAATAGCGTCAGTGTAGTTATATCAACCAACGTTCAGCTAGCTGTTATACCTTAGGGGAAGCATTAAGATATAATGAGATGGGTGAAGATTGATTTTGGTAATTCACACATTCGTGTTTGGTAAATCTTCTTTTAAAATACAATATTTCTGATTCTATATATCATGAGCAGTGGAAAAACTATGGTTATTTAACCCTTGCTGTATGCTGAGAAGTCAGTGGACGTCTACAGGAAAAGGCGAAGGAAATGAGGAGAGACTGCTTGTAGGATCTGATTTTAAACTCGCTTCGGGCGTCTCATACTACATAAGAGGGGATCGGAAGGTATTCAGACAAATATATAAGACCTAGAAGCCGGAGAGGGACTGCGTGTTTGCAGTGAGCGACGAGGGCTCTTGAGGGGTCGGAACAACAGTCTCTGATTGCGGACGGAGATGTTTGGGAAAGTCTGGCGCTGGGAGACCGTCCACGAAGTAACAATGAAAAAGTCAGCAAGAAGAGTTTGAAAAAGGTAGAGACGGGAAAGACTTTGAAGTACTTAGAAGATTAAAAGGCTGTAGAGCAAGGTATGTTGAGAACCACCTTGAGTTCCAAGAATTTAAGCAACAACAATAATGGGATTAACGAGAAAGGGCTTACAATACATGGGTGATATACTGGCAGAAGATGGAAAGATAGAGTTTTATGCAATATTTTATGCATTCTTTATGTAAATTAAATCCTTAGCGCGCCTGCGATATGAATTTTCTGCAGAATTCTATTAGCTTTGCGTAACCCTAACGTAAGGCACATTACCGTAGAAAGGCAATCGTCAATCTGACAATTGTTGGTTGCCATCTTGGATCAAACCACTACAAAAGAAGTGACCCCTCGGATGGTCCAGGCACAGATAAACGACATGCACGAAAATGGCAAAATGCTTGAAGCGCCTATCACAGGACGCTCTCAGGCTTATCTGTGTGCCGCCCACCTGATAAAGGTAGTCCCCGATAAGGTGAAGGAGAAGTCTCCATGCATCCTGACATGCAGTCTATTCGCTACTTTGGCTAAAAAAAGCATGGCGAGATGTATTGCATCTATCGAGCGTCATCCTGTTTCTACAGTGTTCACTTTCTCGATGTTGATCAAGCCTTATTTCGTATAACGCCATGCCTCCAGATATTGAGCAGCCTACGGAGCGAACCCATCTTCTACACGTCGCCAATGATAGGCGACTGAGCGCTATTCAACAGGGAGACGATGCTCAGTCCATACTTTTGTCTCATGTCAGCAAAGAAGAACAAGCTTTATCCGAGACTCCTGTTGGTGAACGGCTGCCATATAACGATTATACTACCATTGACTGGCTCCATGACTTGGTAAGGACCCTGAAGGTTCCACAGACGTTTGAGCTTATGCTCTGTAGGTCAAGGACTCGTTCAGATTTCGTTCCATCCACTCCAAGCGAGGCACCCGCAACGCGATCGTCGCTGCGTTCGACTCGTGTCAAGGGTTGATTGCAGCCGCCATCATAGGCGTTCTCACGGCTTGTGTAGCATTCATGGTCGACGTCGCTGAAGCTACAGTTAGCGACTGGAAACTGGGATACTGCTCTACAAACGTCTTCTGGAATAGGCAAAGCTGTTGTACAGATCGCATGCCGCTTGGAACAACAAAGGTAGATCTCGGCGAAGGGTGCGAAGAATGGCATATGTGGGCGTTGGACTTTTGGAGGTCGTTCGCAATATATGTCGGGTTTGCCCTGGCATTTGGGATAGTCAGCTCCTCTGTTACAATGTTCACCAAGTCATCTTTGCCCGCCGTTGCCCCTGGGCATGGTGACAAGCATCAAGGGTCCGTAAAAGGCAGCGATCAAGGTGTTGTAGGCAAATCGATGTATTTGGCGGCAGGCTCTGGGATCCCTGAAATCAAGACAATTCTTTCAGGCTTCGTCATACCCCATTTTTTGGATTTCAAAGTCCTGGCAATCAAAGCAATAGGCGCAGTCTTTGCAGTCGCAACAGGGATGTGCCTGGGAAAAGAAGGGCCGTTTGTACATATCTCAACCTGCGTGGCGTATCTTGTTGGGATGCTGTTCCCCAAGTATCGCGAAAATGGTAGGAAGATGCGAGAACTTTTAAGTGCTGGCTGCTCCTCTGGGTTGTCAGTTGCTTTTGGCGCACCGATTGGTGGTGTCCTCTTTAGCTACGAGGTATAAATTTCTTGTCTCTTTTGAAGATGAGGGGCTGATCTTGTATCAGGAGATTAGTACATATTTTCCGCGCAAGGTCCTCTGGCGAGCATTTCTTTGCTCTCTGTTCGCAGCAATGGTACTTAAAGCTCTCAATCCTACGGGGACTGGCAAGCTTGTGTTGTTCGAGACAAACTACGGCACATCCTATTCACCAATTCACTACTTGGTTTTCGTATTTCTCGGTGTCGCTGGAGGGCTGTTTGGGGGAGTATTTTGCAAAGCAAATTTCTTGTGGTCAAAAACCTTCCGAAAGTATAAGATTATTAAGAACTATCCTGTCTTTGAAGTTTTTCTAGTAGTCCTTGCCACGGGTCTCTTACAGTATCCAAATCCTATGACCAGAGAACCTGGGGACGTGATTATTAAAAATCTGCTTGTGGACTGCCGTGGACCCAGTGATTCCTGGGTATGCCAACGGGAAGCCGATGATGACCGCTCTGAGTACATTGGGTGGCTGGTCTACGGAACACTGGTCAAGCTTGTTCTCACTACGATTACTTTTGGTTGCAAAGTCCCGTCGGGCGTCATTATCCCAGCACTTGATGGAGGCGCATTTTTTGGCAGGCTTGTGGGGCAATCGATTACGACGATATCACCAGGGATCTTTGCCATGGTCGGCGCTGCCGCGTTCTTGGCTGGTGTCTCTAGGATGACAATCTCACTATGTGTGATCATGTTTGAGGTACGATATAGCTCAGAGATAGTCTAAGGGGTTATGCTCACATCAACACAGCTTACTGGAGAGCTCGAGTATATCGTACCGCATATGATAGCAATTTTAGTAGCCAAATGGGTAGCTGATGCTCTGGAAAAAGAAGGTGTCTATGACTTGGCGCAGACTGTGCTTGGTCACCCGTTCCTGGATCTGGACCACGCTTTGGGTCTTGTGCAGAAGGCCGGTGAATTAGTGGAGGTCTTGATACCACCGAAACAGACCATGAATGACATTACAGTCGATGTGCCCAAAGATAACATGGTATCAAGGAGGGTTTTGGAGGAGAAACTTGAGCACTTGATAGAAAGGGGTCTACTTGACGCAGGCTTAGTGCTGGTGCAAGATGGTATGCTTCAAGGCTATCTCGCAGAGGGCGAGTTGGATTTTGGATTGAACAACTTGGGAGAAGTATGGGATAGAACGTCACGTATCCGACTGTTGGGTCATGGCGAGGAGGGGGAATTCGACCTCTCAATGTTTGTTGATCGAACACCACTGACAATATGTGCGAAGGCACCGATGGAATATGCTGTGGAAATGTTTGGGAAGTTGGGCCTGCGGTATCTTTGTGTTGTCGAGGAAGGGTCTGGGAAGCTGGTTGGGGTGATAATAAAGAAGCGCTTGGTGGTTTGGCTTGAAAGCTTGAAGCATTGACCTCATGTATATCGAAGGCTGATCAATCAAAGCGTCAAACACCTCGCTTTCCTTTCCATCTATGACTTTTGAAACGTATCGCAACCTCGCGTCTTCCTTGAATATTATCTATCTTCTCTGCTGATGTCTTTATCTGCTGATGTCTTTAGAAAGCTTTACGATGAACCAAAAACTTGTCGCTAGGAGTCATAGTCTTGTAGTTCAAGTGCTCATTCATAATCGACGATATTCTAAATCTTTACTCCTATTATTTTTTTAGGTCCGCCTCAATTATAGAGAAGCGTGAATGTGAGACATGTCTCACCCTGTCCACCAAGCCCTAAGCGACAACCTCGGCAAGATTGCATTCATCTCCACGACCTCTTACTTTCCCCCATTCAGGACCCAATAGCTCTTCAAAGCTTCAATCACAGCAGCTCAATGTACTTTCTTCTTTCCTTCCTAATATCCTATCCTCTGTAGATACCCAACAGCCATGGCACCTCCAATCCCCTTCTCCGAACCACCATACCTCGCCGGTCTCCCCTCGCCATACTACGGTTCCTCCCATCTGCACTTCCAGAAAGCATGCCGCGCCTTCGTCGAGGAGAACCTCCTCCAGCATGCCATGGAATGGGAGCGTGAAGAGACCGTGCCCGCCCATGTTTTCGAGAAATTCGCTGCCGCCAACATGCTCATTCCGAGTTTACCAGCGCCGTTACCGGTGGTGTGGCTGAAAAAGCTAGGGGTACATGACGTGCTAGGCGTGAAGGTGGAGGACTGGGATTACCTGCATACGGCTATCTTTACGGATGAGGTGGGTCTTGGGTGCGGAGATACTGCTCTTGAGAGGGAGGTGCTGATAAGATTGTAGATGTCCAGGTCTGGGTTAGCGGGGCCTTCGGCTTCGCTCACGACGGGGATGTCATATGGAGTCCCGCCGCTGATTAAGTTTGGGAGCAGGCAGTTGCAGGAGAGGTTCTTGCCAGATTTGTTATTGGGGAAGAAGAGGACTTGCATTGCTATTACGGAGCCGGAGGCTGGGTCGGATGTTGCAAACATTCAGACTACGGCAACGAAGACGCCGGATGGGAAGTACTATGTCGTCAATGGTACGAAGAAATGGTAGGTCCTAATTTTCCTGGTTTCTATCCGCTCGCACTACTATGTTTTGCAATGACATGTCTTCCATGCTTACAACCATCTAGGATTACGAATGGCATATGGTCCTCTTACTCCACCATGGCTGTTCGCACGTCTGGTCCTGGACCTACTGGCCTATCGCTCCTCGTTGTGCCCCTCCTAGGCTATCCCGGCGTTACAATGCGTCGTATGAAAGTAGCAGGGCAAATGTCTGGCGGCACCACCTTCATTGAGCTCGATGAAGTCAAGGTCCCTATGGAGAATCTGATCGGCGAAGAAGGCATGGGTATGAGGTACATTATGACTAATTTCAACCATGAACGTTTGACCATCGCCATTGGTGCAACTAGACAGGCCCGTGTGGCATTGTCCGCTGCATTTGAGTACTGTATGCAGCGGGAAGCTTTCGGTAAGACTCTAATAGATCAGCCAGTAGTAAGGCACAGGCTAGCAAAGTGCGGAGCTATGCTAGAAAGCCAATGGGCTTGGATCGAGCAATTCGTTTACCAGATGACGAAGATGTCAAAAGCGGAAGCAGACAAAGAACTGGGTGGCTTAACGGCCCTTGCGAAGGCGCAAGCTGGAATCGTGGTTGACGAATGTGCAAGATGTGCGGTGCTGTTGTTTGGGGGTAATGGTTTCACAAGAACGGGACGTGGCGAAATTGTTGAAAGTAAGTTCGTGACTGTATCACAGATGTAGCTGGGGTTTGCTAATCACCTGTTGTGTAGGGATGTACCGCGAAGTTCCTGGTGTTCGTATACCCGGCGGATCTGAAGATGTGATGCTGGACCTGGCCGTGAGGCAGCTGGTCAAAAATTACCAGAACAAGACAAAGATGCTGGAGCGGCCGAAAGGGGCCTCGAAGCTATAAAGCGGCCTTCGAAAATGTAATTTCCTGCCAATTCGCTGACAGGGCGTAACACAGTTGAGGCTTCCCATGTAGGTTGCTGGTAAAGGACAGCTAGCTACCATGTTATGTCCTAGGGCCCTAAAGTATGGATTCTTACACAAGTAAACGCAGGAGTGGCATATCACGGATGAGACTGATGAGACGACCGAAAAATTCACTATTGCAGACTTCATTCATGCTACGATTCACTCTCGTATTGAAATGTATTATTACGGGTTTTCTAGACCGTCTGCAATCACATGCACCATCTTACGATCACCAGATGACTCTTGCCAAGAAGACGACTAGCTATACTGGTCTTCATCGATCTGCTTCAAAAATACATGAAGCCGGAGGGGAGAGGAGGAAGAAAGAAGGAGAGATAGGAAGAAGGAGAGGAAGCGCCATGAAACCGGTATCGTCGGTTCCTTAGTTGTAGAGTTGGGCAGGACGGCCCAGACCAGGTTTCATTGGTCTTCCTCGATTTGCTTCAGAAGTACACTCCAATGGTGTAAAGCTAAGGATTACTTCACGGAGTGCTCCGCTGTTTACACAGGAACGGGACACGATTGATAAATCGGACAGAGCTGACAGGATGAGGAAACCAAGTCTTAAGGAGACGTCGAAACGAACTTCCCTGCACAAATTACCCCTTGATGTGCGAGAAAAGGTGACGATGCCTCGTTGGTTTTCATCGACCTGTTCCAAAATATCAGCAGGTCGAGCTTCCTAGAGCGCAAGAGCTGATGCTCCCTTGGTCGATATCTTTGAATGCCCTAAGGCGGTGACCTGAAACTGGGGTCGGGATTTCCGTTTGGGAAGAGAAGGAAATGTGATGGGGGAAATTGTAGGGGGGAAAGAAGTGAAAATCTCGGCTTGGGAGAGGGCCAAAGCTTTTCTTCACGGCCACTCGTTATCCGGTGTATGAGAGCTGAGACCAGGCAGTGTTGGATTTCCCATCCATGTGCTTGCTCCACAAACACATTCAGGTTCGAAGCTCGACAAAGAACTAGAACAAGGCCTCAAGCTAATGTGCTCTCACCCGTTTGGTGTGGGGGGGGGGGGGGGGGGAAGGGGGGGGAGCGAGGGATATCGTAAGAGATCAGAGGGACAACGCGGAAAGAACGAGAAGAAGCGAGTCTAAATGTGCTGGAAAAGAGGGCCAACAATCCCTGACTCTTCTTCAACCATCACTGCTACAATCGACGAAAGAAGCGACGAACCAAAGTTCTGTGAGAATTTTTATCGATCAACTTCAGATATATATATATATATATAGTTCTAGTAGATATTAAGATAGCTAGAGACTAACTATATACTATTTCTAGAATATAGTAAAGTCGTTCGCTCTTATATACTCTTAATTTTATAAGATGATTATAGAGTAATATAGTATCTATTTTATAGTTATAATTCTCGTAGAAATCTCAAGTCTATATATAGTTCTAGTAGATATTAGATCGCTAAAGACTAAGAAGCAAGAGTCCATTCTGATCGTTGCTTGCCAAGGGTTCCACCACGTGACCCAACATCAAAACTTTTTCGACCCCGCACTATGTTTTTTCGCTGCGTTGACCCGTGCAAGTCGTTTTTTCCCGTTTAAACTACCATCATTTCTTTTTCTTTCGCTTCAACTACCATCCTGATTTTTACGGTTCATTGAAGTCGTTGTACGTACATCAGGTGACCGAAAGTCATCTGATCGACGATTGAAATTTTCTTACCTGTTTACCTGTTTATCCGTACATACCTGCACCTGTCATTACCTTCATTGTACGCGTATATATCATCTTTATCTCTTTTTACGATCCTTTTTCATGTCTCAACGCACCTGTACTCGCTGTGCTCATAATCGTCCCATTCATGAATTTCTCGATTCTAATTCAACGCGTGTTTTGAATCTTTGTTCATCTCTGCTTCGTACATGCTTCATAGCACATGCTAATTAGTTCAATAGAAAGCACTCTTCATGACTCGATACCAAACTCCCTATCAAACTTCCTACCAAACTCTCTACCAAACTCCCTATCGAACTCTCTACCAAACGCCCTACCAAACTCCCTACCAAACTCCCTACCAAACTCCCTACCAAACTCTCTATCGAACTTCCTACCAAACTCCCTATCAAACTCCCTACCGAACGCCCTATCGAACGCCCTACCAAACTCCCTACCAAACTCCCTACCAAACTCCCTACCAAACTCCCTACCAAACTCCCTACCAAACTCCCTACCAAACTTCCTATCGAGCTTACCTGTACATACTGTATGCTTCGTACATGCTAATTAGCTCGATAGAAAGCATCCTTCATGGCTCGATATCAAACTCTCTATCAAACGCTCTATCGAATTGTTATGAAGAAGAGCTTGAAATAACGATAACGGATTCTCTACATCTCATTGACTTTCTCATTGGCTTCCCCATTGGCTTCCCCATTGGCTTCCCCATTGGCTTCCCCATTGGCTTCCCCATTAACTTTCTCATTGACTTCCGATAGACCACATATGGAGCACTGGATAGGCCACATATGAAGCACTGAGTATATCACATATGGAGCACTGGATACGTCACATATGAAGCACTGGGTAAGGTAGGTCACATATGGAGCACTGAATAGACCACATATGAAGCACTGAGTACGTCACTTATGAAGCACTGGATATATCACATATGAAGCACTGAATACGTCACATACGAAGCATTGAATATACTACATATGAAGCATCGAAAGGGCAGTGGGGTTGATTTTACAAATCTGTTTCTTATTTTGCACTTTTAGGAGATTCGCCACTAAATTTGGTGGGGCTCTCGGTAAATTCTAAAAAACGGCACAGGTTTCGCAATCAACGATACCTAATTAAAAAGACGTAGAATAGTGCAAAGCAGTTTCCATCGGAAATGGCGACCCCCTCGTTTCTAAAGTATAGTAAAGTTGTTCGCTCTTATCTCACAAGATCCTTATAGCGTCAGAACCTGACGTCGATAATTAGTAGAAGGGTTCACCTAGCACTGGGCTAAACCTAGCACTGGGACAGCCCTATAGGGCTGAAAATTCACATTTCATTTTTTATCGCTTTAACGATTCGTTTTAGGTGAACTACGTAGCTAATAGGACCTCTTTGGGGCCCTTCTGATACGCATGCCTCGCCCTGAT
>JAABUU010001267.1_pt1 | contig 44416 bp, 44 predicted proteins | sample 5559301 | NCBI WGS metagenome assembly JAABUU01 (sample SAMN10711884, study PRJNA513360) | rock metagenome | isolation source: Antarctica rocks | place: Antarctica: Victoria Land, Richard Nunatak white | reverse complement strand
TTCAGTAAGGGCTTTTTGTGGGACATGGACGTAGCAATAGTTTTGACAGGATGATAGCGCTAGAGCCCTTTAGGCGTAGTGCCTCCGGGCGGAATAAATTACCTACCTACCTACCTTCCACTTCCTACAAAAGTTAACGTTATTGCACCGACGACGTCTATACCTCGAGGTTAGACAAGACTGCGGGAGATTTTCATGCTATCCACCACAGTCTTTATGTTTTGGTCAGTTTCGCATGGAAAGCCGATTGTATCATCTTTGTGTGTACTCGCTGTCATAGAGCGCTGGTCTTCGTTGGCAATATGAAATCTGGGATGTCGGCGTTAGAGCAGGAGAACACCGAGCTCGGACAAGAACCGCATTACGGACTATACACAGAAGCGAATGGAGAACGAGAGCTGCATACTGGGCACTGCGTCAATCCCAGAGCTGTCACTCACTCAACAACGCCATTGGCCTAGCTGGCATTCTTCATCTTAGGTGATACTTGGTTGGCGAAATCATCACCACAAGCTTTGTGAGCGCCGAAGGCTGCTATAGGAAATAAGAGTGGTTGGATTTGTTCGTGCTAGGTAAGGCTGTGTTATTGGAAGTACTCATAAATTCTAGCAGTCGGGGCGTTGGCACAATGGTCAATCCATCCAAGGCACGCAGTCTTTAGGTAAGAAGCAAGCATTAGGGGCTTGCTTGTCACTCTATCAGGGCCAAAGTAGTTGTCGTATCGTTTAGGCCTTGACATCGTAATGGCCATACGGTTGTGCTTTTGTCCGTATTACTAGGCACAAGATGTAGCCATCTTTACTGGAACATTTCCCCGTCATCTTGCCAAAGTTGACCCCCTGAGTCAGGTTCTCGATATGTAACCCTATGGTGCAAAGGGTGCGACATGAATACTTCATTCATCGAACCGGGCGTGGCAACTCCATGTCGGGTTTGAATTGGAACCTCTCTTTTTCGTTTCTGTTGGGGTTGCGTTTACTGTAGGCTTTCACTACCTTCCTTAGGCCTCAGAACTAAAATTGATATTCAGTGCTTCCTTGAGGGGCGCCGACAACCTGACACCTGTCGCCATAGGTTTTTGTTCCCTTGTTTGATGTCGAAGAACGGTCTGATACTGTGTTGACTGAGCGGAGAAGATCCCTACAAGTTGACCATTTCTTGTGCCTTCAGAGGCTGCGCTTTGGTTCGTTGTTCTTGGGCGGCTGGTCTGAAACCTGGCTTATTGAGCAGAAGTGCCTTATCTGGGGAGGTGGTTATCACAAGGGCGGGTTGACACGGCTTCGGAAGTGTTGGTCAACAAGCTTCGCTCGGACGAGCGAAGAAACTTGCGTATGGATCGCAACATCTACGCTTTGACCTTGGCATCTATCATGCGCGCCTACGGATGATGTAGGTCAGGTACTTGTAGGTGAAGATTCTGTGGGTGGCTGAGCATCTCAGTCGCTTCGGGCCGGGTTTCAGACTGTGTACGGAACAATAGGTAATAATATGGATACTGGTACATGGAGACCATCCCGGCATCAGAACCTAGCGGAGCGGACGGAATTCCGGAATGACTAACGACTGCATCAAAAACTCCAGGTGATCAAACACCCGACTGCGGCAGTTGAGTCTGGGCCCGGCGAGCTCTGCTCTGGAGCTTCATGATTGAAAACCGAGGATTGTCAGTTCAGTCCGCAAACATTCGAGCCTCCGGATTGCGGGGATGCCCCGGCAGTTTCAGTCCGCCACAAGGTTTGATGGACATTTACCTTTTCCCCTACGCGAGTACTGGCAACGGATGTACTGGAGGACGAGGTGTTGCCACTGAACCCATCCAAGAGTGGATGAGAGTTGAAGCTTACGGGCCCCGAGGCGTTCGGGATACTTGGGACTGAAGCTTCAGTCAGCAGCGCATGCCTCCCATACATTCAGAGAATCTGAAGTTACACCGATTTTGGAAAGAGGAATCCCAGATCGAGATGGTTCGTCGGGGCTTGGAATCTGGAATGCGTGATATTGACGTCTCGGACACATACGTACCGATTCACATCAGAAACCCATATATCGCTCTCGCTGTTCTTGCCCGGACTCTGCAACCACAGCCCTACCGACGGTAACCGAAAAGTGACCGTCAAATGCGTCAGTGGTTGCCTAAGATTGCCAGCCTTTGCATTCCACAACGCCTATAGGCAAAGAACGATGTCAAATTTAGGTTGGTTTCTTCCTGGTCGGGGCCAGCCACGAACCCGTCACATGCTCTAGGAAGCTCTGTATGTCGGACAAGATCATCGGTCACAATACGATCGATGAGACGAGTCCAGAATTCAGATACGACTCCGAGTCTCCTTTGGATTCCTTGGGCGCGAAAATCAGGAGAAATTGCGGTATATCCGCCAGCCTAGGCCCAGAATCAACGGTGCAATTGCACAGATTGTGTGTTGTGTTGCGTTTCAGATATTCGTATGTTGAGTCTGCGCCTGGAATTCAGCAAGAATGTGGTTTTCTTCGAGAACGCCAATATTGATAATGATATTGTCGATCAGTGGAAGCATCCGAGCGGTCTTTTTCTGCCAATACGAACCGCTACCTAGACATATCTGGTCAAAGTTGGCGCTAAATGGAACACAGACTAAGGTCAAGGCTTGCTTACACCCTGAAGCTGATAGGCGATCGAATTAGACACTAAGGATCAAGGCTACTCAGGGCCGTCAGAATATTCACACTCACACCGAACAGCCTGTTTGGGCCGGGCCGGCTTGATCTGACTAAAAGGCCGATTAGACGAGAGACCATAGGACCGGCTGGTGTTGCGACACCCTACGTGGGTGTGATGAGAAAGAGACAGACAGAGAGAGTGGAGAGAGAGAGAGCGAGAGCGAGAAGATTGCCGATGAGAGGCGCAAAGCGATGATCCCCACAACGCCCCGAGGATACTCTGGTGGGGCATCAGCATGTGGGCCTCGCCTTATGGCGCTAGAGTTGTGTAATGAGGGAAATTGTAAAAGGGGGTCCTCCGATTTGGCTCCTCTGTGTCACCCTACCCACATACACCTACAAGTATACCTGACCGTAGTTCAACGAACTATGCCAACTTGCTCATCCACTTGATACCGTTCCTCGACATGGCGTCGATTAAATTGCTGGTGTCTGGTATTCCCAATGGGATCTGGCTGGATCCCGAGGGCATCGACGGAGTGCTGATGTGCACACCAAGGTAAGGTACTACCTTGTCATTAGACGTGTGCCGACAAGGTTCCAACGTGATCTTCAGAAGGGGATCGGAAACAACGGGGTTTAACCAGATATGGGGTGAGGTGTGCATGTGTGCTTGTCGTTTGAAAGGAGCGATCTTCAATCATCATCCTGATCATCCTGATCATCCTGATCATCCTCATTATCATCACTCATGATCTAGTGCCAATCCATGTCATGGCATGTCATCCCGCAAAGCCAAGCGGAGCAAAGCTAAGATGAAGCTTCGAGGATGATGGAATGTTCTTAGTGCCTTCTGCGCATCTCACTTGCCATTAGCGCAGCGGCAATCGTCAAGAATTACGCGTTCGGGCAAGGCGCCAGTCGCACAGACCAGCGCAATTCATCTCTCTAGATTTACCCTACCGTAGATACGGTAAAGGTAGGGTGAGGTACCGCGGTACTTCGGTACTCTATTGGCCCATACGGTTACCTAATCACGTCAATCGGGTTAGGTTTGAAGCTCGGGCCATGAGACCACTGAAAGATGACACGTGCGGCTCTGACGTCTTGCACTATGGCAGTAGCTTCATACCTTACCTACCCGAAAGGATGCGTACAAGCGATAGCAATCAGAAGGCAGGATCTCATCGTATCCATGGAGTATTCGGAGACCACTTCAACTCAGAACTGAGAGCTCCGAACTCTCCCTTAGTTGCAAAGTATGGGGGCTGTGCACCGAACATGAATCCGACGTCGTGGAGGCCCGGTCTGTTACGATAGGTCGCGGCTCTGGTGTTTCAAAAAGGTTGAGGAGGAAATGGAGATAAGGTAAGGTGAGTAGAGTTTCAGACGGTGGAAAAGCTCCTCGAGGGAAAGGGAGGGAATGAGGGAAAGAGGCGCAGTCATTTCCGTTCATTCGATCATACCACATACCTTAGTTGCCCTACCTGGTATGTCTGAAACAACCCTCTTGAAACTCCCAAGCACTCACCAGCAACAGCACCGTCTCCACCAGTACCTTAGCAGTACCCTCAGCCAGCCAAGACGTCAACAAAGCCCCGTCGAGATGTGAATGGCGCCGTACCAGGTAGCTGCAGTACCTACCTAAGGTACTGTAGCTATGGGTCCCGGTTCAGGATGTCACTTGAACAGCACCATCGGTAGCGGGCGCTAGACCGGATTGAAGACGTCGAGCCATGAGAGAGGCAGCGCCTCAAGATTGTTTCAAGCTACGACTCGAATGGTGTGGCACTGCGAGAGAAAAGGAAAAAGGGAGAGGCAAAGGGGGCGGGCGCTGTCCAGCCATGACGGTATGGATCGAGACGGAATTGGTTTAGATCGGAATCTGACCAACAGGGCACTAACGGAATTGGGACACATAGGGCGTCTTTCTCCACGTTCGGTCAGTACAGGTAAGGTAACTAACTTAGGGGAGGGACAAGTCCTGAGAGTGGATTGGGTGATACCTTAGGGATTCGAAGATGGCGCATTCAATGTGACAACGGCAACGAATCATATGAAGAAGGGGAGGAGGAGGAGGAGAACGTCCATGAGGTGAAGGTAGGTACAAAGTTCCTTAGTAGGTACATTGTGCCATTTTCGACGGGCATGCATACAGTAAATGTACGGTATTGTTATTGAGCGGAGCGGCTCTGAGAAGCGAACGGCGTATAAGGTAGGTACAGAGTGAGGTACCTGAGGTATGGTGTGGTTGGCTAACAACTCCAAACTTACCTTACCCTGTAAGGTAGCCTTCAGCCCTGACAAGAACACAGTGATCCAATCAGAATTCACTACTGTGTACCTAGGTAGTACATTACTAAGTGACTCTTGTACGAGGAACATCGACCTCTCTCACCTGCAGGATCAATGGTCAGGTAAAATATCGAGTGGATATCGTTCGTGACAATTCCCTCCTAGTGTGTCCACAGATGACGCTCAATTTCTGTCACATTTAGCATCTCAGGGAAGTGCCTTAGATACCTTGTAAAAGCTGTAAAAGCTGTAAAAGCTGTAAAAGCCCTTAACTTAGTATTTAAGTTACCTTATTGGATACGTTCTTAAGGTAGGTAAGGAGGTAAGGTAGGTGGTAAGGTAAGGTAAGGTAAGTTTCCTCGTGTAAGCCACACGGAACACCCCGTTGAGTAGCAAGGCAGGTAATAATGTGTCGAGGACTGAAATTCAAATCCTACTTCCATCTTGCTTAGGACAGGTATAGGTATTGTACCATATAGGTACGAAGTATCATTGATCATTGGCGCTTCGAATCTGGGAGCATCTTTACCTTCCTGTCCATGTCGTTGGATGCCTGCCTGCTTGCCTCATGTACCTTAAGGTAGTCTTTTACCTTACGTCAATCTCTCCTCCCTTCCTTCCTTGCGATCCTGGACCCCCGCAAAACGCAGGGGTGGCTCTAATGCGCGTGCGATTCCCTTGAACCCTGCTCTGCCCACCATCGAGAGTCTTCAGCCTACCTTACCTTACCTACCTTACCTTACCTTACCTTAGGTACCTTATCTCACAACCCTAAGAAGAGACCAGGTTGAACGTACATGTACAGTATCAACAGATGCAAGGTATAAAGGACTTAATGATCGGCGCTGATATGTCGTTTTGTTTTAAAGACTGCTTGGGATGTCCTCCATGCTGTCCCGTCCTTCCAGAAGCTTTCTTTCTTTTTATTATTGTTCCATACCTTGACCACTACCTACCTTACATACCTTACTACCTACTATCTATCTACCTATCACTTACTGTCCTCCCAACTTCAAATCAACAAACCCCCCCCGCCAATCCCAATCCCCCTCCCCCCGACCACCCATTGACCTTCTCTCTACCTCATCTATTACACTCTGTCCCTCTCCTCGCGCACAGGCACATCAACGCATATAGCAAACCACTCCACACCTTTCGACTCTTTCCCCCACACACCCGCACACTCACACGCAATGCTGCTGTACCACAGACCAATACCGGCCAAAATACCCAAACGTCGGTCCCGAGCAGGTGAGCAGAACCAACCCATTCTCTTTGCCCTGGCCTTCCCACACGCAACAACCGCGGAAAGAGAAAAAGGAAAGAAAAGAAATTGGAGGCTGATTTCATACCGCGTTTTGCCCATCTGCAGGCTGCGTTCATTGGTGGGTCCTCCCGTAACACGAGATGTTCGGCAAGGCCAGATATACTGACCGGGAGTCCAAATCCAGCAAAGAGAAGAAGAAGAAATGCAACGAAGAACGGCCCCAGTGTGATCGGTGTCTGGAGCGGGGACTGAAGTGCGAGTACGAGCCGGTGAAGCCTCGCAAGCGGAGAAGGACCGTGTCGAATCCGGAGCACTCCGTCATGCGACCGCCCACCACCGCTCCCGGGCAGCATCTGGGATTTCAGGACCGGTTACAAGCTCTACGGCAGAATTCCAGCTCCGGCTCGTCCATCCTGTCGGGCTCGCCCACCCCGCCCCTGCCGGCGATCGCGGAGGGCTGGGAGGCGCACAGCGCACACTCCGTCTTCTCGGACTCGGCCTCGAGCTGCGGCAGTGACACCCTCCTCGACATCGGCTCCCCTTTACCGCCCTTCAACCCGTTGGAAGGCTTCGGCAAGTCTGGCCCCGAAGTTCCCGACGTCAGACCGCTGCAGATGGACCCTCTGGACGGTTTCCCGAAGGAGGACTTCGACGACGATATCGGCGGAAACCGGGACGTGCTCACCTGCATCTCCGGCCGATCGAGCAGTGCCTACCCCGAGCTGACCATGATGGCACCGAGCCCGTGTGGTTCGCCGTACGACTTCAGCACCCCGGCTTTCGCCGAGTTCACCACCAACGACAGCCGCAGGCATCTGCTGGATCACTTCTGCAACGTCCTCAGCCATCTCCTGGTCTTCAAGGAGGATGGCGGCAATGCTTTTCAGCAGTTGATCCTTCCCATGGCGCATAAAAGTCCTCCGTTGTTGAACGCCATTTACGCCATCTCCAGTGCGCATCTGGAGCACCGTGGCTTGCAGACGGGAGAGAGAGCGCTCGACTTGCACTCCAAAGCTCTGGCGGGATTGGCCCAACTCATAGCGGAGAAGGACCGGGGCAACCGTGACGAGGTGCTGGCGGTCATCATGCTTCTCGTGTACTACGAGGTATGTTACCTGATCTACGGATTTTCTTTCGCCAGTTTTGCTCACTCTGATCCAAGGTCGTTCGAAGTGGCACAGCGGTCAGTTTGAACAGTCATCTGCGGGGCGCTTTATCCATTATGCGCGAACGCCGGGGTAAGAGAGGTGCAACTAGCACGTTTTTGGAACGGGTAAATACAGCCGGATTTAATCCAGTGCTACGGGTGATTTACTGACAGCCATTCTAGACCTTCCGTTACTTTGATGTGATCTGCGCTCTATCCTTTGGCACCAGCCCCTTGTCCGGAACAATCCTGTCTCAGAACCAGTCAAGTGATATAGCTTCGATCCGCGAGACATCCGCCATGGTCGCCGTGGACACGCTCTTTGGCCTCGTGGCCGATCTCTGGCCCATGGTCCATCGCCTCTCCACTCTTTACAGCATGAAGATCGATCTCGAAAAGATCGAAATGACCGACCCGGCATCGGACAAGGCGGCGGCGATGCGGACCGACTTCGATAACATTGCATCCACCGTCGAACTTGCCCTCCACCAATGGACGCCTAAGATCCCGGGCTCACTCGTCACGACCGACATCGCGGCCGATGACTCCCGCCTGCAGTCCATCCTCAACAACGCCGAAGCGTACAAGCAGGCCTGCTTCATCTTCCTCAACCGAAGCGTTTTCGGCCTGGCACGCAGCTCCCCTAAAATCCAAGCTGCGACCAAGCAAGCTCTGCAGGCGTGCCTGCGAGTCGTCATATTCTCCGGGCCCATGTGCGCGCTCTTGTGGCCGCTGTTCACCGCCTCGTGCGAGGCCATTGACGACGTCGACCGCAACGTGGCGCAAATGGTATTCAGACATTTGGAAAGCAGGCAGGGCATGCAAAACATCGTCACCGCGTGGGAGGTGGCGGAAGAGGTGTGGAGAAACGGTGATTCCGGGGAACCCGAAAGGGGTTGGAGGGATATCGCCGCCGACATGGGCCGAGAGGTTGTATTTGGTTGACTGGAAAAAGCGCTCATGCTGTATTTTTGTTGCATAACGGTTGTCGAGTTTACATTTCCAGCGTTAGATCTTTTCCTACCTCGGTGGTGTTCTGATATCCTGGGAGGTCACCATAGATTTTCTTTGTCATCTGTGATACTAGTACAGATCATGGCTACGGTGTTGGCACGTCTGAGCAATCCACTTCATTCCACTCGGGCCATGATCACATCGCCTGCACACTCAAGGTGCCATTTCAGCCTTGAATCAGGCAATCTCCACCATGCCGGTAGTTCAGGGAGGCGGTGTTGTGCCGCGATCTGCAGACCGTAAGGCCCTGGTTCCTGTGTTTGAGCGGGCGGGCTCCCCCCTTTCCTTGCGCCGCACCCCCTTCGGGATCGTAGGAGAAGCTCCCTGAAACACCACGGCCGTGGCAGTTCGGCGGGGCTTCAAACGGCTTGGTACTGCCGACCCGGCGTGCGTCCGCCTCATCTGCACCCAGCCGGTCACACGGCCCTAGACCTCGACCGGGCTGAGGACACGAGCACTCCTGTGGCCGACACAAGACGCTCGACACTCGACGCTCACTCAGGCCAAGACCCAATGCGGTGACTATTTAATTTTCTCCACGAGCAGCTTGTCGCAATGGTTGTGTCACGTGGACCGGAGCTAAAGTACAAATACCCTGATGCTTCCTGCACTTCTTGGACGCTAAAGTTACTTGGATTCGACTCCATCAATGATGGTCCAGGAGACGATCACTTACTGTAGGTACACCCAGGGTAGGCAGCCACCGGTCGCACAACCAGAACAGCTGCCAACCTCTTACGGAACACGACAAATACTTGTTTGAGTCCAACTATGATCGACCTCGCCGTATCTGGCATTGTGCTGGCTGAGAGAGTCCCTTAAGGTACGTGTGACCGTCGATCAAGCCACGCACGATAATGCATCAAGTCCGTCACGTCCTTTACCTATCTCAGGTAAGGCTTTGCTTTACCTAATAAACCTCACCAATCTCATCTCCGCCCTTTCACCGCAACTCCGTTCGTTCGAGGCCTCGAACTCTTGATCGTTGTGGCACCTACCGGATCAATGACCTCAAGACTTGGCGATGCCTAAAGTAATCCCCATCCCCATTGCATCCCCACTGACTTAGGAGCTTCCACCGCCGTACGGCGACTGCCGTGCTGCACGTGGCGTCCATAAGTTCTGTTAGTACGAAGTATTGCACTTAAGGTATCTCAAGGTAATTAATCTGTACCTTCGATATTCGTACATCTGACCGATCTCCAAAACCCCCCTTGGCCTACCATGACGATCAGCCGCAGAGGACAGATCGAAGGGAATACCCCAGGAAGCCACCAAGAAGCCACCTAGAAGCCACCAAGAAAGCCACTAGAAGCAGCTAAGAAGCAGCTAAGAAGCCCACTAGAAGACCCCAAGAAGCGCCTTCTCCGCGTTCCACGCTTCGTACTGTACATGTAGGTACCTACCCAGGTCCATTGTACTGAGGTACACACGGCACTTGTACCTTCCCTAACTCATTCCAGCCGCTGTCATCTCTGTCATTGGAAGGTACGGGTGAGGTTTAAGGTATCTGTCAGCGCTTGGCATTAGCGCGCACTGGTGCCGGGGGTTGGGGTCCCTACAGTAACGCTAGCTTTTGTTCCCGCGATCGGGTACCACAACGTGCGAAACCGTTCGTTTATCTGAGTGGTTGATTGGTGCGCCTATACCGAATCCTTGGTTGGTACGCCGGAGCTGGGAGTATTTGATAATCCGTCCTTGAGCTTGTTTTACGACCTCCGCCATTGAGCCAGCCATCTACGAAAGCGGACAACATCATAGAAAGGTGTCTTAGGTAACGAAATTGGCGTATGCATGGTTCAGCAAGGAGGTTAGGGTAAGTGATCACTCTCCTTGGTGTGAGTTAAGGTAGTGATGGGAGTTGCCCAGGTTTGTGGCCGGAAATTCCATTCTTGTTAGATCTGGGAATTACGTCTGACTGCAGGAAGGTTGGAATCTTGCCTGGATGTGCGTTCTAGGATGTGGTATGGAAGGATCTCGAAAAGAGTGCTCCTGCGGCGTTTCCTATTATTACTCTAACTTATTGGGTTCGAGACACAGATGGCATTGCAGCATACCTTAGTGATCGACTGAGCAGGTATGGGGTGCTTTGCGTTCGAAGTGTGTAGTCCAACCAACATCATCACAAACTGCAGGAAGCAGTTCAGGCCATGTTCATGCGTTGCCAGCGTCATGTCTTTTCCTCTATTCTTGGAGTCCCATTCGATGTCGGGCGTGAGACAACATCCTCGTTCTCTCCCACCTCCTCATGTGCGGGATGGGCCGACCACTCATCTCTGTTGCTTGTACATTGCACCGGCTGGCTTTTGAATCCACCTACGCTGTGTCACAGTGATACGAGTGGCCCCGTTCGGAGCACAGGACACGGTGCATCCAAATGAGGTTGTTGTTCCTGAGAGTTCGACGAAAACGTTCAGCTTGAAGATGCATACAACCAGGACTAGCCACCGCCGAGACCCCGGCGGGGTTTAGGAGCCTCCTGGACCCGATGTCGTACGGCGTTGGTCCTGCTGGTGTGTGCGGACTAAAAGACATTATTCTAGACTCCTTCCCAGCTGCCTACAGTAAGGGTACTATCGAAATCTGCAGTATCATGGGGAGCCTGGTAGCTGCAACGAAAGCTGCTTGCAGGGAAGGAGTGGACAGTCTGTTCTTCGAAGTATACTGGTTGCATGGTAAGTTAACAAACAGACATGGAGTACAGATTGAATGTCCTGGAAACCTTCCGAAGCATTTGGGGCTAGCTGAACGTGAGTGCTGTCGGCATCTGGGATGCCTTGGTGAGGATTGCTACTTCAAGCGGGACAATTTTGACGAATTCGCATTTTCACTGCTGCTACAATACGTCTTCCAAGCTCAATACCTCGTTCACGGGCAGGTGTCAGCCGTTTTTGTTCACAGCTGATTGATTACGGTCTTCTGATTCAGACTGGGAAGGGTGTGCAGATCTCAATCATCGTTCCGAACGAAAAGAACCATAGAGGGATGATCTGTTTAGCTGTTCTCATCTAAGCAGCTTTTGTCACTACGCCTCGCCGTGGGGAGCACGTCCAAGAAGATGGCACGGATACTTGGCATGGTCCTGGGTACGGGTCCAACGCAATGCACCTTAGGTTTTATGACGAAAATTTACAGTTCATGGCCTACGTCTAAGCTCGCAGATGGTATGAATACTTAGCAAGTCACAGCGTGCCATCTCAAGTGTCCCTCTTTGCATCTGCTGTCGGACGAGGCTCTGGGCAGTATAATGAGTAAGTGAATCCGCAAACCGACTGTTCGGACTTTGAAAGCAGGAGCCAACACCATTACACGGATATCCAGCAAAGGGCGGTGGATGTCAGCAACATGCGGATCCATCTAGACTGTTTCTTGTTCTGTTGATGGTCTCTATAGCTTGCTCTATATATACCTAGTAGTCAAGACCCTAGGATACCTATATTTGCACGGCTTTTTCAACCCATGTGTCTTCTGTCAGAGATTTATACCTTAACGATAAGAGCAATACACATCTCAAGTTGCGTACTTACAGGATAGAACCCTGATGACGTCATGCGACACTGTTTTCACGCGCACGACCAACCTCTACTTGCCTCGAAAAGCTTCAGCAGTTTCATTCGCCTTCACATCGTCGCGTGTGGCCCTGATTTCCTGATTTAGAAATGGCAATGACAGCCATGGCTTCCAGAAACTACCAGGACCGACATACCAATCCGAGTAATCCTTAGGATGTAGATCTGACACCGGACAAGCCTACTGTTCTTCATAAATCGTTCGCATTGTTGCGAGGAAGATACACAGAGTTGACTGCAGCTTCTATACGCGAATCAACGGGAAAGTATCGTCAGTGATGGCAGACTCAGGTAGGTTCGATGAGGCTTCAGCACGTCACAGGGCCGGCATATGACGGTAGCTCAAGAAGACACCCTTCGCTGAAGCACCTGCTATCCAGGGCGACACCCTACTCCCGAAAATGCCACCATGATGCAAGCCTTCGAATGGTACGTGCCGGCTGACCACGCCCATTGGCGTCGTCTTGCCGCTGCCCTTCCGTCGTTGAAATCCATCGGCGTCGATAACATGTGGATACCACCCGGTTGTAAAGCCAGCAGCCCCCAGGGCAATGGCTACGACATATACGATCTGTACGACTTGGGGGAATTTAACCAGAAAGGAGGTGTAGGGACAAAGTGGGGCACCAAGGCGGAGCTGATGGCGTTGATCAGCAAAGCGGAAGAGGTAGGCATAGGTGTGTATTGGGATGCGGTACTCAACCACAAGGCCGCGGCGGACCGGAAAGTCAAGTGTATGGCGGTGGAAGTGGACCCCAACGGTGGGTCGCTGCCCGAGTATCTCGGCCGAGATTGTCAAAGTCACTGCGGCTAAGAGACGCGCAGATCGAATGAAGGTCGTCTCAGATCCATACGAGATCGAAGCGTGGCTTGCTTTCGACTTCTCGGGAAGAGGCGACAAGTACAGTACGCAAAAGTACGACTGGCCTCATTTCAGTGGGACAGACTTTAACGCGAAGGACAACAAGACGGCTATTTACAAGATCGTGGGACCCAACAAGGATTGGTCTCGATTCGTGGACCTCGAGAAAGGAAATTATGATTATCTGATGTTCGCCGACCTGGACTATACGAACGCTGAAGTCAAACAGGATGTCAAAAGCTGGGGCGAATGGATTGGCAAGGAATTGAGGATCAAGGGGATCAGGTTTGACGCGGTAAAACACTTCTCGGAGGATTTCCTGAGAGACTTCATCCAGCATTTGGATCAGACTGTTGGCGAGGGTTGGTTTTTGATCGGAGAGGTAAGCATCCTCCACTAGCAAGACTTCTGGATCTGCTAAGAGTGAACGGCAATCGTGACAGAGGACTGACTGTCACCTTAGTTTTGGAAGGATGATCTTGACGATATGATGGCTTATCTGCAGCGAATGGGGCACAAATTCTCACTTTTCGATGTCCCGCTTGTGTACAACTTCTCTCATGCTTCGAGAACCGAGGACGCCGACTTGACAAAAATCTTTGACCGCACCTTGGTCAAGTATGAGCCCGTGAACGCTGTGGTAAGTGTCTTTATCACCACTGCATCCAACATGCCATCCTATCATCCGAGTCAATCTGCCCTGTTCGCCAGGATAATTCACGCTGATATGTCTAGACCCTTGTGATGAACCACGACACGTAGGTAAAACCCTTTGCATTGAGCTTGGCAGTCGCTGATTCTCGTGGACAGTCAGCCCAACCAAGCACTCGAAGCCCCTATAGAAGGCTTCTTCAAGCCATTGGCATATGCCTTGATCCTGCTACGCTACGACGGCTACCCTTGTATATTCTATGGCGACCTCTATGGTATCAAGGGTGACCATCCGGTTCCACCGTCATGCGGTGGCAAGCTCCCTGACCTCTGTCTCGCTCGCAACCTGTATGCGTACGGCGAACAGCACGACTACTTCGATTTTGCCCAGTGTGTCGGTTGGACTCGGGTCGGCACTTGGGATCGCCCTTTTGGCTTGGCTTGCGTTATGTCCAACGCGGGACCGAACGAGAAGAAGATGTATGTGGGCGAAGGACACAAGGGCGAAGTGTGGACAGACATTCTAGGATGGGAGCAAAGTGAAGTCACAATCGATGTGCAGGGGAACGGACTATTCCCGTGTCCTGGGCCCAGCGTCGCCGTTTGGGTCAACAAGGTGGCCGAGGGCAGAGACAAGTTTGGGAAGTTGTGAGTTTCACCGTCACCCCTCGAGGTGGCTGTGCTTGAGCTAAAGCATGCTTAGTGATTCGAACATTTACACAACGTAAAAACTAGCCGCAGAGAAGGGGTTTTGCAAAGCAAGGTCACAGCCGTTGACACCTGTCAAAACTGAAGGTGCTTCGTGTAGAGTGGCAGCGCGCCAGGGCCAGGGCAAGCACATGCAGTCGTAGCGCTGCGGACGCAGCTCGAGCATCTCCAAATAAACACCGCAATGCGCGCTGTGACGGTGTCATCGACATTAAACTAGAGTAAAGATAACGATTCCAGGGTTCGGTGATTTGTACATACACGCGCCCGCACATGTTTCTAGATATGTGGGTTGCGATTGCATTCTCGGCCTTCAAAGGTATATCGCTAAACAACATGTCTGCCGAACCCTACGTGCGGACTTTATATCACTAGAGTCTTCATCCTCCGGTGTCCCATCTTGAGGGCTTAGCTGGATGTCGGGTTTTTTCGTTGCCATCATGGCGGATGAGAGTGTAGCGCTATACGGGTCGCTGGGTCTCGACTCACTATCCATGGACTCCCACTGCGTGGTACTTTCCCGACTACCTTATCCAACATTGTGGAGACTTTAACGTCGTTAGCAGCCTGCACGCCAGATAGCCGCTTTCGTAGTCGCGCCGCTCTGAATAGTCTGCGAGAACAAGAACATGTTCCCGTCGCCCTGCTAGACGTCAGCTTCTGATCCACAACCTCGAAGGCGCATTGCAGCTGTTCATTTATGCGTCCGAAGGAGCCTCTACCGACAAGACTTCCAAGCGAAGACAACAACATCGACCAGTTGAAGGGTTCCACTGCACCGAAGTGGCAAGGAATTCCCATGAAGGCGCCTGAGAATCACTTCCCAGGAGGAGTGGGTTCAGGTACAAATGCAAAGTGCCCAACGCAATCGACGCATTTTCCCTGATTCGGTCTCTTCACCTTCCTGGCATTGACCGCGGCCAGCCCTGAGCCATGAATGCTGTGCTACGAATCCTTGGGCTTGCGTTCGAATTTGCCCTGTTATCGAGCACCGGTCCTTCGCGACGTTGGAGTCCTCGTCCTGGGTTGGATGACTTTGCAATCAAGAGAATAGGGTTAACGACCCAGTATATATTGAAAGCTCCTTGACCGACTATGATGGTCTGCAACGGCGGTGGAGACAGTTTCTACCTTTATTACTACTCGACTCCTTTGTCAAAATCTAGATAGACGGACAACCATCCAGCAGTAGTTCGATATGATTCTCCTCAGCATGTCAGCATTGCTTCTTCTCTCAACACCGCTCGCCACGGGCTCTCCCCTCGACCCCTCAGCAAGCGCCCCTCATCTCGCACGAAAAGAAGTGCGAACAAACGTACGTCTTTCTTCTGACCTTCCCCTCAAACCATCTGTCGAAATGCCCCAATAACACGGCCAAATGGGCCACAGACGCCCAACTGTGTCGGGGAGCTGCCATCGCACCTCTCCGCTTATCCCGAGGGCTGGGACTGGCGTCACTGGGCGACCCTCCAGAGCTACTGTCTGACTGCCCCAGGCGGCGACTGCACCTGTGAGGGAGTCCGACCCGGGATTGCTCCCAACTGCGCCGGTGCCGCGAACACACGCGTTCCGCAATGGATTTGGGCTGCGACGTGGGCGACGACGGCTTGCCGCCAATCTTGTCGCTGTGGCGATGGGCCGCAGATCGTCCCGCCGGACTTTGACCCGGTAGTGGATCGGGTACCTCGCATGGCAGGCCATAGGGGACCTTGATCTGGCTGGGGACCTGTCTTTCGACCCCGAGCCTCAAGCAATGCAGTGGGCAGGGAGGCGGGGTGAAGTATGAGACTTGATCATGGCGTCTTCCTGTCATTACTCGTTGGCGAACGCTTTTCTTGTTATGTCAGGGAGATCCACCTTCGGCTGTTTGGATGTGGATTATGATACACAAGGATAGAAACTCCTGGTTGCGAAGTGGCGTCTTCCACTCGGGCTCGATATCGATGGATCTCTAGCTCAGAGCCCAGACACAAAAGTTGTTTCATTACAGTACCCCCTGATCGCCCTAAAGTGCATCTAGGTGCATGCAGGACGGCCCACGACCGTGTGCCGACCCAGATCAACCCTCATCTCGAAACTCTTCTCAAAGTCATCCGAATTCCGTTAGCTCTAACCCTACACGGTCGTCCTGCATTTCGACGTCGAGTTTTGTCTGCTACCTTTCGCACCTTCCCCGCCCTCCCACTCGTGTCCGATCGAATGTGCGTCATGAACCCATCGTTGGGTCTGGGAGTTAAGTTTCGGGTGCATGGAATTCATCTATTTAGCTTTCTATGGAAGAGTCTTCAGATACTCCGTGTGTGTATATATACTAAACTCTGCCTTCCAACTCAGGTCCACGGCCAGGATGAACCGACGTCACAATTGCAAGGCGGAGCCGAGTAGCTGTTCGACTTCAGGGCTGCTATCTGCGTTCACAAGCACCATCGTCTTTGCGTCGTGTCGTGTCGATTTGAGGATTAAGCTAGGATATCAGGTAGTCCTCCTCTTATGCTACGCCCTTCGGAGCGGATTGACTTGAAAGTTTGACCTTGGGGCCGGCGGTCCTGAGTCTGGCGCTGGAGAGGCAAGATGTGTTTTACGTTATGCCTTGTGATGTGGTTTGACTGGCTCCACTGTATCTACGATCGATCCATGTGCGTAATCAACGGCACTCGAGACACCGGACAGAGTCGGTTGTGCAACCTCATGGGACTCAGGCAACAATTATATTGGTTTCCATCTAGCTTCAAATGACACGAGTCCGTGTCGAGCCAATCTACAGTTCATTAACGCTCATGGATGGAGGCGGTCCTTTCCGCCTCATGGGCAAAAGTCTCAACATACAGCCCGTACGGGATGCAAGAAAGGCCCCGTCTGCGAGTATACCGATACTCCCTCGCTCCTGCCGTCGGGACTCGATGCGCTCAAGTCTTGCCGCTCAACCCTGGCACTCTGGCCAACGCATCCTCATAGCTCGTCGGCGGGACGAGAGCGGGCTGCATCGAGTAACAATTGCAGCCCCACACGCACTGTGTGTTCACGTTCGGCCAGCCCTGGATCCTGGCGAAAGCTCCCGTCGGCTTGCACGCGACCTGCCAGGACCCGTTGGCAATCTTCACGCAGGTGCAGCGCGGGCCAGGTTTCCGATCCACGCAGAGATATTGCAGGCTGCGGCCGGCGTTGGAAGAAGTGTACCCGGGGGGGTAGCCGGTCGTGGGAATTTCGTAGTAGCAGCTGGGCGACTGGGGGGGGGGGGGTTGCTGTCAGTATAGAATGACGGTGAAGGAGTATGTGATCTCAATTCTATCTTGCGCCGTTGTAGTGCCGAAGAGGATGACATCTTGAGCGGGAGAGGAAAGGTAGAAAGTAAACGTACGGGAACAACATCCTGTGGTATCCCAGAGGTGGGAGGCAGCGCGTGGATGGAGGTCGCCAACACAACCAGGCTATACAGAAGTGCAATCGAGACTCTCATCTCGTAAATCACGTAAGTTGGCGGAAGGGAAAGTTGGGAAACCGACCGGTGACTAAAGCATCGGACAGGGTCGACGTCGAAAATGCCAGGGATCCAAAAGAGTTCGCCATGTATAAGGACGAAATAGGTTGCACGTGGCTTGAGCTTCCATGCCTTCTCCTTGTGATGAGCCTCCGTCGTCTGCGAAATTGACTGGCGCGGTAACTGCGGTTGTGTCGCGGATGTGGAACAAACACGGCCGTTTCAACCGGAGCGATGAAACCAAAACACAGCATGAAACCAACCCGGCCGTTGTATCCTCTTCGGAGTAGATAGGAAACCCCTCAGAAAGCTGATGCAGAGCCTTGTAGACTTTGACACGACTGCCTGTCAACACCGCACGGTCGGCCAACCCAGGCATGCTGGTGTTACATCGACATGACTTTGTTCTACTCTCCATACCGACCAGGTGCGAAATGTCGTATGATCTAGAGTTTAGGACTTGGCCCACAATCTCATCGACGCCACTTTTTGCTTTGTAAATGTCCGTGTTTCGAACAGGGCTGTCTACACCATACAGACCGCTCTCCGCTCCGTTTCGAGATTGTCGCATGGGTCCATTTCTCGCTCTCGTGATGTTGCCTCGGTCTCTTCGGGACGTCGGCATCTAGGTTGCCGTTCGTAACACTGCGAGGCCTTCACAGTCTTCATCAGTTTCGCCGAGAGTGCCCCTGAGTTAGGTCATCAGCTAAAGCTGTCCAGTACTACCGGTATCAGCGACGGTTGCATGGAGGTGCACGCACTGTTGGGTCCCTATAATAAGACACCAGCATGAAGTACAATAACGGCAACAACACGAATAAACTTTGCTGGAATCAGTAGATTAAAATCTTGTTGGAGTCTTCTTGTGAACGAGCATGACAGTTGGCGAGGATCTTTTATGATTAGATCACAGAGATATATCAGTAGTAAAGTTGTCCGAATGAAGAAGCGTTGAAGGAGAAGATGCGAGGGTTCTGAAAGGGTGAAATGTACGCCAGTGCGTCCATGAGCTGGAAAGACCGGGAGCTCGATGAATGCGGAGAATCAGACCAGCCAAGGTCCGGCAGTGAAGCAGCGGAACATTGAAATGGGGGGGGGCAGAGAGGAAAATGTTATCCCTGGGATCCATCCAACTGTTGCTCAGGCTCGACGACCAAGCGTCAAAGAGGCCGGTAAATCCTCAATGTAGGCACACAGCTCTGCCAGGTTCTCCTGTCCATCAAGATGGAGAGGTTGGAGTTGCATAGGGAGCTCTCTGTGTCTTTCCATGCACCGATCCACCCCTTCGGTCAGGATCGGTCAATGGAGCGGTGGCCAACGTCTCGGAGTAGAGACTCGTTATAGTTCCTTGGGCCGTCATCCATACACGTGATAACGTACGCGCATCTCACCCTGACAGAGATAACCATGTAATTACAGAGATTTTCTGAGCATACCTGGCCGCCTGAGCATACCACCGATAAAGCGTGAGGAACCTAACCGGAAACCTTCCCAACACCACCAATTGCCTGTATGTAGGTCAATATAGTTCGACGGCTACTTGTTCTTTTATGCGCGCAACTGGTACCCTTCGTTGTTAAGGTATTCGGTGTCAAGTGACTGGCACTACGCTGGACCACCGTCATAATTTTGCGGTGAGCTTTGCAGTCCGCATTGCATCATCGACAACCTTCATAGCTCGATAAAGTCGCCTCTCCTGTAATTTCGGCGCCACGACTTGCACCGATAATGGAGTGCCGAGGTAGACCCTCCGATCGACCGATTTCTCGTCCCCTAACAGCCAGTAAGCTTACTGGAAACTAGGTAGGAAGAATCCGCCAAAGAAGACTTACAGAGTTCGCGGTTGACCTTGTCCCAGCCCGAGAGAGGCTCTCCGCTCATGTCACCCTTCAGATCTGACTCTTGGAAGGAGCGTACCGGGACGGTTCCCGCAGGGTAGTCCAACAGGACAAAGCTACTCGTGTAGCTCACTCCATTCCATCGGTCGATGGGCGGTACCGGGTGCGGCGCAACCGGGCAGATGAAGGCATCCACTCTCTTGCCGTCGACAGTCTTCCATATCTTCAGGAATTCCGTCTCCAGCTCAGTTCTCCTCGCATGTAGCTGTCTGAGTTCGTCCAGGCCTAGCGGCTTCTTTCTCCTAAGTCTCGTGCTGAGCCACTTGACCAGCGGTTCCCCCGTCTTTTCCAGAAGGTCGAACACAAAATTCCCACCGTCGACCCCGAAAAGCGCGTTGGCGAGACTTTGGCACTTCTGAAACTGCGGAATGTCCAGTTCCACGACATCCACTCCGTTTTCTTTCAGCTTTCCGACTATCTCTTCCAAAACCTTCAAAACAGGCGGCAAAGGTTCAATGAGCCCATCCCTCCACACAACCCCAATAACCGGCCTCCTCTGCTTCTCTCCCACACCAACATCCAAATCATCCATATCCTCCCATTTCCCCATCCTAATTTCCGGATCGCGCTCCCATGGCCGCGCTCCACTAACCACCCGCATCAACAACTCGCAGTCCCTCAAACTGGCACTGATCGGCCCCGCGCTGGCCGGGAGCGCCAACTTGCTCGCCGCGGGTAACTGCAAACTCTGCAGCCCGACATACGGCATCCGCCCGTTACTCGGTTTGAGTCCGTAAAGCCCGTTACACATTGCCGGAATGCGTATACTGCCACCCACATCCGTCCCGATCCCCAAGACACTACCCCGCATCGCGATCAGTGCGCCCTCGCCTCCCGAGCTGCCGCCCGCAGTTACCCTCCTATTCCGTGGGTTCATCGTCCGGCCGAAAAGATTGTTGTCCGAATCCAGCGACATCATCGTCTGCGGAACGTTCGTCTTGACGTATAGCACCACCCCCGCCTCGAGTAGTATGTCCACCAACAGCGAATTTCCTCGCGCCGGCTCGAACGCCAGGCTGGCGATCCCAACGCTGGCGTCGTATCCGCTGACCCTGAACGTATCTTTCAGGCTGACGGGCACGCCGTGCAGCGGCCCCACCGGCTTACCGCCCCTCGCCGCGTACTGTTCGTCGAGCCAGCGGGCACGGCTCATGGCCTCGGTGAACATGATTTCCGTCAGGCAGTTCGTCAATTGTTGCGCTATTGCCGCTCTCTGCGACTCACGCACACAATCAGCTTACTTGACCATCTTAGCTCCCCAACAACCGGCCAGGCATGGATCTCGCTTCGAATCGCACCTTGCAGAACGCCTGGGTCACCTCCGCGCACTTCATCCTGCCCGCCCGGAGCTCCGCTGCCAGCGCCGTGGCGTCGTACTTCTCCGTGATGTCCAGCTCCTTTCGACTCAACAGACCACATGTTCGCGGTACGTCCATGACGTTGAGGGCAGATTGATCGAAGTCGGACGGGATGAGATGTGAAGGCAGACGCCATGCCGAGGGGATGCGGGACTCGCGCTCGGCTTGCTTGCGCGCGCGGATTGATTCCCAAGTCGAGGTTGACATGATAGCTGGCTTTGAAAGAGATGAGGAGTTAAGTATTGGGATTTAGTCTATTTGGAGGGCCTAGCGACGCATGTTGTAGTATGCGAGTTTGGGAATGGAGTGGAACTCAGATAACAAACAACTTGATGGCGGGGTGGGATTGTGCCGAGGCATCTCTCGCGACAGAACATGACTATCACCCAGAGAAGGTGTACTGAATACGATATGCTTTCGAATACAGATAACAAAAGCACATAGCTATACAGTTATTGAGACTTTTACAAAGACCTGAAGAAGTCCAACGCATCATCGATTTGACCAAAACAAATTCAAAAAGCGCGCCTGTAGCGGAATAGAAAGCAAATCCAATTTGTTCCTCCGTTCAGAGATGAATAGAGACCCGCCTAGTCGCGACCACGAGGCACATAGCTGTAGAGGTGCTGATAAACGTCCGGGTAGGTCTCGATCAGTCTTAGCTCCACCTCACCTAGCGTGTCCTCAGGCAGGGGCACTTGCTTCTCATCTGTTCGGTGTTCCCAGCGAAACCTGTGCATGCCGAGATGGTGTTGATCAGCAGCATCGTCGATGACCTCCCTCGCATGATCCACGCCAGCAAGCTCCCATTCTCTGAGCGCCTCGGGATCGTAATGTCCGCGGTCAGCCGTGCCAAGACCGTTCTCCGAACTCATGCGTACCCGGACACACGCATGGATGTGCTCCCCAGTATCTCGCAAAGGTCTCGTTGTTTCTTTAGCTGTGATTGGGTCCACGGCGTGGTAACGTCCAGGTTCCCGAATTCTCGGGTAACCCAAGGTCTGAATTGCGGTCCTGGAATCGTAGATCATTCCCATACCCCAGGATCGAGGGTCTTTGTGTATGTCCCTGTAATAGTTCAAATTCAGATCGTGCTGCCACGTGACGTAGCCCTCGTCAAAGTAGAGCAAGTCTTCAAGCTGTGATATCATCCATGCCAGCGTAATATCCGCAAGCTCGGCGTCGTCATAACTACCACCGACGTTGGAGTGGGCACCCGGGAACCAGCATTGCTTCAGAAGCTTGGGCAAGTCCTGCCCGGCTGGCTTCTCCCAGATCGTTGGCGAGAATGGTCGCCGTTTCTCGTCTAACGCTAACGCGTGGAATGCATATTCGACGTTTGGACTCACCTTCGTGTCGACGAAGGAATAGTCTTGTGGATGATCCGGAAAAATCCCCGTGTTTGGTATTCCGAGGGAACCTTTTAGAGTGTAAGTGAGTAGTTCAAGACTCCTCCTACCACGGGCAATAGTAAATACATACCTACTGTGTCCCATACACCCACGGCTCTGATTGGTACTTTGATTATTGAGAGTCCTTGCTGCATGAAAAAGTCAGCGGAACTTATGTGATTGCAACTTAGCGGGAAAAGTACCTTTTCAAGCTCTTTCGTGTACTCCGCACTATTGACGCCAACTTTGTTTGGAGTCGCAAACTGGGGCACATGGCTGGGCTTGTCTTGGTGCTTCCAGTCCTTGAAGACCTCGTAAAAGTGTGGCAGTCCTCTCTTAGTCAACAGTCCGACACTCGCGATCAGTCCCGCAATACTTCGAGCTGTAAAGGCACCTCTCGAGAAACCAATCAGGAAGATCTCATCTCCGCGCTGGTAGTTGTTGGCAAGGAACGAATAGGCTTCACGTATGTGCTCCGACAAGCCGGCGCCGGTTCCGCCACCCACAACCTGATCCCAGATGCTGGTGCCCGTGCCGACTCCTGCTTGATAGTAGACTATCTGTTGCACACCCTTCTCGCCCTCTCTTCTGCTCTCTGGAAGAATGGCACGGCAGATTCTTGTCACATTTGTCGGTGTTTGGATATGACCGTTCTTCTCCCACGGCCATCTCGAGTCTTTGACGAACCCACTGTCGCTATTCTATATTCCGAGATACAACATCAGCAAATGGAACCGGACCAGGGGCGTGCACTAGCTGATGTTCATGCTGCTCGAGTGTAGTGGACTGGAAGCTATACCATCCATGTTCCTAAGCAGACACGTCAATACCAGTCCGTCTGCGAACATCCCAGCGATATCAGTGCTCTCATGAGCAGGATGGGGAGAAGCATACCATCACAAGCAACGATAAGCCTTTTCCCTGTCATCCCATGACGTGACGCCGCCATAGTTTTCAACCCGACGTTGCTCGACTGACTGCGTAACGGGGTAGAATAGCGGTAGGAAAAGAAAGCCCTTTGTTGCAAAGAAATTGATGTAGGGGCAGTTCTTGCCTTCCGAATAGCAAGTAGGGAAAAGCTTCGGGCGAAAGTAGCAATGGACGGAATCAAGCAAGCCGGAGAAGGTAAACTCATACAGCGCGTTTTAAAATGCGAGAGACGAAGGAGGTGTTTCGCATGGCTCAGGAAGGCTGAGGACAGGAGTTATATATGGTATACAAATACCTTACATGGCTGATAGAAAGGAAGGGCCTGAACAGCTCCTTCCAGTCGGCCATGCTTGGGTGTGGAAGCTCTTGGCTTAGCTGATTCGCGCAGCCTTGAGTTACCTTACTTCGTACCATTAGCTGAAAGCGATGTGCCCGTATCGTAAGAGGCCTATGTTGGCGTCGAGTCAATATGTTATTAATGGCGGGCGCTGGCGGGGGACGCCGAGAAGGACATGGCCATTTGACGGCTGAGGCGAGCAGCTTTACAGTAAGTATCAGGTAGTTTCCTTAGTTTCGTGATCAAAAACACCGAAAGAACAGCCCACCTCAAGGAAGGTAAAAACAGGTGAGATAGGATCCTATTCAAGGTAAGGTCGATTACCTGATTGAGAGAAGGTTGAAGTCCAGGTCCAAGTCCAGAGTTCAACCTTGGAAGGCTTTCTGTCAGCTGGAGTATTTTGGTGGTAGGGGACACCCACTCCCATAGATCCAATCAATAGCGTCTGCCCTTACCCATGTCCCACCTTAGTGCTTTCTACTAACAGAACATACAACATGCCATCGCCGACTACCTACTTCGTATAGCTGACGCTTCCACAGTGCGAAGCATCACAAGCTTTTTCACCAGCCATGGCTTGACTGTGGAAGACCATCTGGATTGCACTAAACTATCTCAAGCTTTCTTCCCAGATGATGGAATCTGACCCAGTGCCGACACACGGCTACTGCAGCTAACTTACACCGGCCTAATTGGAGATGGCCAGATCGTTCACTTCCGCCCAAGAAATATCGCCTGGATCCGCCGTGGTCAGCGCGATGTTCGCACCAAGCATTCGCTTCCTCGGAGAGAAGAAATCTTTCGGATTGCTGAATTATACACTATGTAAAACTACCAGGGAAACGTGTATAAATATACACTCAAGAGGGGAAGAAGATCGCCTGAGAACGAACGTCCAACAATCACGTGCAAATCATCCAAGACCGCAAGATCATGGCCTCATAGGGCTGAACTCCCCTCGGGGGGCAGGGTGGGCTTGCCAATTGCCGTCCGGCTACACCAACTGAACCAAGTGCTTCCACATCGGCTCCGTCCCCGCTGCGCGCTATGGGCCATGGAACAGATCCGCAAGTTATAGCCCTACCGTGGCTTCTCACTCACGGCGATTTGGTCCCCTTAAACATGATGGTGGACCCAACAAGCAACCGGCTAACCCGTCTCGTCGACTGGGCCGGGACCGAAGTCGAAGTGCTACTGCCTTTTGCCCTGTGCCTCTACGGGCTGGAAGAACGGCTCGGGTTCACGACGTCGACAGAGTGGACATATTGCAATAGATCCGAGTGCTTCCGAGCGGATTTCTGGCCCGATCTTGGCGGCGTTCTTCAAGCGCTTGACGCACCTGAGACCGCTAGAGATATCGGCGAGCTGCTATGGCATGGCTTTGCGTGGGATGACGGTGCCATCCATCGTGTCGTCAAGGATGGGCATGACGACGAGGAAGTATGTCGCCTTGACGCTTTCCTAGAGTATGGGAGCAGGTCCGGAAATATCCGAGCTCTGAACAGAGACCTGAGTAAAAACTGAGATCACATGGGGTCTTCCTCCCTGTTCACTGGTGTCAGCTTGGATAAGTGCGTCGAGACCGCTTATTGCTTGGATATTATACACGTTCGGTCTCGGACTTGTATTGATCATGAAGATAATTCGTTCATCCTCTTTGTGACTGGACTGGCTGTAATCCTCGTGTACCAAGTGGCTGGCACAGTCGTAGCGAGCATAAACCTAAGGTACATAGACACAGATCAACTCGTAGCATAGCACACAAAGCCACTGAACGGAGTTGATTTTGCTGAAGCCCGTAGGCTCATAAAATGGCATTAGATTCTATCAAATCTAAGTACAGTCAGAGTCGAAAGACCCGCCTGAGATGGTGCGACACTAAGCTAAGAACTGACAGCGACTTGGCGTACAAATGGTGGGAGACGCCTGAAGCGTCCTGTTGATATGTATTCCTTGCAATGTTTCCCGAGGTTTCTGACCCTGGGTCAGGGCTCAGGGTCGGATCCATAATAGGGTCGTGCTCTCCGAAACGGGTCTATTCGGTAGCATTCTGCGTAGCACGTTAGTCTTCGTGTAGTAAAGGTGTTGGAAGATCTCATGTTGCTGATGCGATTTCGTTTTGTCCAAGCACGTAGCTGCAGTTGCTGGACCGATTCGTGGGCCAGCTGAGCCTTCAAGCCTAATATCCTCTTCAGTAGTAATCGATCGAATAGAGTGGGCAAATTTTTCGCACGTGACCGGATAGCTTGTGTCTTAGGTAGAAATTGCCGACGCATACGGAATGCTCGAAGACTGTTGCCGCTTCATCCCATTCTGGGGTTCAGATGGGTTCTGCATGAAGTGTTAGGATGTACAAGTCAGCTTGTTCTTCAGTTACTTATGAGCTAAGTAAGGCCTCTTTTGAGCTCGGTAGCCAGTGCCAAACGATTGCGTTACGCTCAGCACGTTAATGGTAACAGTGTCAAGGAGGTTTACCTCCAGCTCGCTCGTATCGAAACTTCGTTTCTTCGCTCCACCGTCGGCTTTCTTTATCACTCTCTTCTTCGGTCTGATCGGTCGTGTCTCCCCCGCTTCGAATACATCATCCGGTAGATCGTAGCTTCAAACCAAGACTTAGCAGGGAAGCGGCAGAGGTTCGGAGCACCATGGTTGAAGCCTACTTCCTAGTGTGAACGATGTTCAGTGAGTTCATCTCTGGACTATATTGTGCCCATTCGGTACATAGCTCTTTGAAATGTTTGGTCTGATAAGATATATCGAGCTTCTTCGTCCCGTCTGCCAAAATATTAGAAGACTCAGGTTGTATTGATGCGGCCAACCGACCTTGAGCTAGTTCAATGCCAATGTAATATGTCGTGGTATATATGACGTGCTTCTCTTCGCCGTTGAGCTGAACTTCACTGTGGCCGTTAGGAACTACAATATTCTCAGCATCGCCGTTAGCTGCAGCATCGTGTTTTGGATCCTTCGTTAGATCGGTCGGTTCGGTCTTGGTGTTCTTCGCTTGAAACTGAAGTTCTCCGTTACTCACGGCCTCGACTTCGTCCTCATTGCCGCAATGATGGACCCTGTCAAAGCCTTTATTGAAGGGATGAGCGATTTCGATGGAGCCTTGGGTCTCAAGTTGCGATACTAGGAGCCGGACCTTCGATTCGACAAGTCCTGACCAGACGAGCTGGGCTTCTTTGCTTCGGCTGGCAGCGATAATGCTGAGGTAATACTTATAACCCTGGGTGAAGAACGTGTGACGGCTGAACAGATCTTTCCATTGTAGCTGGCCGGTGAAAATCTTGTCCACGATGTCTCCTCCGCGTTCCAATTCCCTGATGATGATTTTCTTTGTCGACATTGTGATGTTGTGTGTAGAACACATGGAAGGGTAGGCGGGAGTGATGATAGGCATGAGATGGAAGCGATCACCGTTGTACACCTGCACTAAGGTCAGCTTGATAGCTTGCGGGATACGAATGACGGATCGATACCCTAGGATTCCAGACTCTGACTTGTAGAGGCCCATCTTCGATTGGCTTCAGTAACACAGGCTGAGGCCAGGACCATTTTCCAATGATCCGGAAGAATTTTCCAATGATTACAGACCCGGTAGCTTGCGGGTAGAGCTGACAAACCCTTGCAACGAGCATAGCCCAAGCAACCCCGCCTGGAAACCCCATGACGTTCGCATAGATCGCCCGACCTAGAACACGTGAGTTATAAGATACGAAAGGAGATACTCGGCAATCTCACGTTGGGCCCATAATTTGATAGCTCGCAAAGCGTGTCTGAAAGTCTTTTGTTGCGGAACAAGCTCAAGTATTTCATCGGTCACGCGGGTTCCGTTCAGGGATCTCAAATCTCGCTCTTCCACTCCTCGAAGCAAGCTCTTGTCCTTGAGATCCAGATCCAACGGTACGGATGGGACGGCAAGTCGGCCGAAGATCAAATCGATGCTGATGCCAGAAAACTCGAGCTTTATGATGGGCACGAACGCATCGGGCACAGGTGTCATCTCCTCAATGGCCCCGGGAGGAGCCATTGCTTGAAGAAGTGGAGGGAAGTCGTCGAAGAAGTCATCGCGTGTAATATGCTTAGGTACGACAACAAGTGTGTCAATGTCCGACCCTTTGACACAGAAGTGAGCATTTCCTAAATCTAAATCATGTTGTGGTTACGCTTACCAGGACCATATACGCCAAGGCGATAGCTGCCGTAGGTAAAGATCTTGCCCCCGGCAGTATCTATCGCTGCTTGAGACAGTCCTTTCTTCTTGCTCACTTGGCGCACAAATTCGACCGTTATCTTCTGAATTGACTGGAGGGTATTTTTCCTAACAGGCCGGCGTTAAAACGACTCGAATCACAGTTTCATCATTTCATACCTTCTCTCGGTTTCTTCGATGCTTTCGAAGTTGTTTTGCCTCTTTAGCTCAGCAATGAGAGCATCATTGGCCGCAAGCTCTGTATCAGTCGGTAGTGTGGATGAGATCGCAGGAGTCACTCCCCACTGGCGGGCTTGGTGAACAGCCATGATTGTTCAGTTTGGATGTGTTGAACTGAGTATCATGCGGTAGGTGGAATCTTCGAATCAAGAGGTGTTTTCGGCGCCAAGCAAGGTGGCTGGTCGCCTCAACTACACTGTGAATCAAATTTGACGTTAGACAGCCCAAGAACTCCTAAATCCTGCGCCAGAACAATCCCATAGATTATGCGAACGAAATGCGACAAGAGGATGGGCAGACTTATTGTAGTGGTGTTGAGTGTAATGCAACTGGGACGTCCAAGTCACGATCCGCTAAGCTGAGTCATCTTAGCCGCACCTTCCAGGTAAGGTAAAGTACTGTCACGGTGCGCAGATGTACGGATTACGCGAGTAATTTAGAGGCGATCACTACCTTAAGGTACCAAAATCTATGTAACTATGAGGCATTTTGTAATGATACGCTGTACACGATAGATGCAGGATAAGCTCTGAAGAGAACGTCGACCTAGTATGATGGCAAGCATCTCTCAGTAGGGTTTTTCAGTTCTCAGCAAAGTGCTTTCTCAGATGGTCATCTAGCCATTGAACGTCGTCTTTGCTGTCGCCTGGACCACCGGCCCAATCTTGAGATCCTGAGTTAGTCTTTCGGCGCTCTTTATTAGGTTCATGAGATGGGAGACTCACGGCCCCAGATGCTTGGGAAAACAAACAGTTGTCCAATTCCAGGCTTCATGTTGGCAACTTCATACTCCGAATCCTCGGGTCTAGGGTGGCCTTATCGTCAAAACCGCGAAGCAGTGGTTTGTGGATTCTGACTTACGGGAAGTACAGATCAGTCTTCGACGGCAGCACGAGAGCTTTCGCTTTGATGCTTGCCATGGCTTTCTCAAAGTTACCATTGTATGGCTCCTGTTGCGAACAGTCGCCACTTTGCCACGTCTGCAGCATGACCAGCATGTTCTCCGGATCTACATGCCAACATCAGTATCGATGCTGCCGGATTGATGAAGTGATAGGTTCACGAACCCTTGGAGCAAGCCCAGGTTTCCCAGAACCCTGTCATGAACGACTCCAGATCTTTGAAGCCGAAATGCTTTTCATGGAGTCTCTCCCGATAGAAGGCCTGGCTGAAGCCCCTGTTCACGTTGGTGTTTAGCACGGCTCGCCTCCAGAGTCAGTACAAGGTACGGTATACCAGCCGGCATAGCCCCTCCCGAACGCCTTCATTCCCACCGACTTCTCTTCTTCTGTCCAAGTCCGATACTTCTCTCCCTTCACGGCGACTCCTATTTCGCCCGGGCCGGCAGATGGAATTTTTTTGGCAGCTAGCATGGCGCTTTTCACACCTTCGAGGAAAACTTGGTTGTGGAGGGAAGTTTTGGCTGAGCCACAGAAAGGCACGATAAGGTCCATGAAGTCAGGAAATTGAGTGGCCCATTGATATGTCTGGGCGGCGCCCATTGACCAGCCAAGGACTGCACGGACATGCTTGAGGCCAAGGTGCTTGGTCACGAGCGTGTGCTGGGCTCGGACGTTGTCATAGAACGAACATTTCGGGAATGGCTTCGCGGTAGGGTGGTTCGATGGCGAGGATGATTCACCGTTACCGAAGAGGGCTGGAACGATGATGAAGTACTTCTTAGGGTTCAGTGTCATATCCTCGCTGATGAGCCATTCATTATCTGATATTGCTGCTCAAATCGTCAGCCCTTCTTTTCGTGATTGGCAGACCGAGGTCTTATATCAGGTCTTTTTCAAAGCATCTGAGGCGTCTTCTGGATTGTGTGCTTTACTACCCTAGGAGAGTCTGATACTTACAGCCAGAGTACCAAGTAGGGTATACTACCGCCGGCAATTTGGAGTCCCCAAATGTCTTGTACGCAATGTGCGCGCCCGGTATTTCTGCACCGCATTGAAGCTTCCAGTCTCCAAGCTTGAATGTTTGGTAATCTTGTGCCGTCATAGTTGTTTCTATCTTTTCCCCGTCGGCGTGTTCATTCGGATGCGTCGACGACTTCCATGTATTTGTAAGTTATTCAACTTCATGACCAACTCCTTATCTATAAAGCCAATCTGATCTACCCCGCAAGGAGTTGAGCTCTGTACCGTACTCCATACTGCCGGTCGTTGATCAGATCACCTAATCCCCGCCTTCTCCAGCCGCGCTATACCTCCCGTAGATCCACTCCCTCCTGACAAACCGAGGGCCTTCACGTTAAGATCCGAAGAGCTTAGAGACTCTCGGGAAGGACGGAAGAACGGAACTGCGCCGGAAAGTACATGTGTAACGGCATCTTAATTAGTCACCTCAGGCAGAAATCCTTCATGATACGAACAAGACCTATTCTACGTTCTAGGTAACAGTTCAGTAAGGACTTGTAGCGATTCCCTAACTAACTGTAGGTTCGATTAGGATATTCCAGCAGTGTATCCTTCGAAAGCGCAATCTAAGGGCGATCCACCTTTCTGCCTCAAATATGACGAAAAATTTCGGCGACGATGAGCAGAGGGCTGGCGATCCCACCACACATGAACAACGGATGGACGGTGAGAAAGCCGTGCAACGTAATCCGCACGCAGATTTTGGCAAAGTGGAAGCGTCAAGGCCAGATTGGAGGACGGAGCATTCGTGGAACTTTACCAAAACCAAAGATCCCAAATGGAAATATGGGCAAGGCGCGAATGACGACGGAGAAAGTCTGAAGAAGAAGCACGTCGAAATCGATCCCTATGCAGAAGGCAGGCCCTCCGTCTACAACTACAAACTCCTCATCTCAGGCATCGTACCGAGACCGATAGGGTTCCTGAGTACAAGATCAAAGGATGGTATGTAAGAGCACCGGTGCACCAGGACATTAGACTCTGACCGATCTTCACCGTGGCAGGACAATCCACAAACCTAGCTCCGTTCAGTTACACTCAAGTGATCAATCACGATCCGCCGATCTTCATCGTTGGCTTCGCCGGTGGTTTTGATAATGCCAAGGATACTCTCCGCAATCTCGTCGACACTAACGAATGTGTTATCAATATGGTCTCCGAGCACTTTGTTGAAGCCGCTAATGCAACCTCCATAAACGCGCCGTATGGAATATCGGAATGGGCTTTGACAGGGCTCCACCCGGCCCCGTGCACTACAGTGAAGGCTTCGAGGGTCATGGAGTCTGTCTTCTCGATCGAAGGCAAGCTCATGGAAACAAAGGAGTTTGAAAGCAAGGTTACTCCCGGGAGGAAGACAGGCGTGCTCGCCATCATTGAAGGAACGAGGTTCTGGGTGAGGGAGGACGCAATCAACGAGGACAGGAACATCATCGACCCTGCTATACTGAGGCCGATGAGTCGCCTGGGAGGAATCACGTACGCTAGGACCATCGAAGGGTTGGAGCTTCCAAGACCCGAATTCGACAAAGTGACCAAACCGGAAGAGGTAAAGCCCTTGGTCAAACCGAAGGCGGGGGGACAATAAATGTGTCGCTGTGTATATACAACCGTTGATAGAATGGATGCCCTGTTATTGACCCCCTCTGGGACAACTTTGGCCGGTTGTTCTTGTTTCGGATCGCGGGTCAGTGTCCTGATGATCGACGCCGCAGGACATAACGAACACCAAGGAGTTGTGACGATAGCCGGCATCGCCTGTAACGGGGGTGATGCAGATGTTCTTGTTACGATGGATTATATTGGTTTCAGGTTCATCAGCGCAGCCTACTGATTGGGTGACAAACAGGATTTTGCACCATCTCAGGTTCTATCAAGCAGAACATGAAGGCAGATAGCTCCCCTCCTTCTACCGTAGAAGATGGAATATGCAAGGGACCCAGTCAGTTCGAATTTGTAATGGTTGAACTCATAACGTTATCCCATACTTGTGGTCATCATTGGAGCGGCAACAAAGACCAGACACACAGATCGGCCTGACACAATCCCATGCAATAATAATGCAGATGCTCAAAGGCCTACCACATGGCCAACTTGGCGGGAAGTTTCAGGGCAGACGACTGTCAGTCAATAATCTTGAATAGTTCAAAAAGTTTGGGCTTCCATGCGTACTCTACGTTGGGGTACACAACAGATACATTACCTTACTTCGTCGATCCTTACGTTTCTGTTTCCAACCCTTGACATTGGAGTTTCTTCACAAGTACCCAGCCTGAACGAGAAGCTGAGAGCGGACATACGGTATTGATTCTTCGTGTGACTATGCACGGTAGTAGTAAGATGACTGTACACACGGACGGTGAGCGCAAAGCAAGAGGTCAACATACATTAGGGACCCCGCCATTCCCCATTCCATGGGGCGCATCCTCTTAGTACCTTACTAAACATACCTGTAAGGCACCTTCAGTTCAGCCTTGGCCTGAGATTAGAAGACTTCATCTCCTTAGCACTCATGGTCTCAAGAAACTCTTCTGTCAATCGGTCGATTTTTATTGGGATGATATTAAGAAACACCGTTGTAACTATCACAGCGACTCTCTGCTGTTCATGAGCTTTCGAGACTTGGAAACGGGCAGAACTGCCATGACCGCTCCCAATCATCAATAACTCTAGATCGTTCAGCCGCAAGTGCCGAGATAAGTAAAGCTTTCGGAGGACACAGCCACGCTCGTGCATTCGAGAAGTTTATTACACCATCAGGCTGGCAGACGACCTCTCATTCCGATTTATATTCTATCTACCTTATGGATGTGATGAACTCAAGGTTCAAGAACCTTGGCTTTAAATCGAAGCGTAAGCCGTCAAGCAACAACGTCGCGATACAGCAATCGCTCGCACCACCCCAGCAGCCAAACGGGATCGCTCATACCCCTCCTCTAGGCAACAACTCCTCCACGGCTAGCCTTCCCATGAATCAAAATCCCAACCAAAATCAGCTTGGTCGCCCCCCAAGTTACACGTACAATCCACACGCACCGAGACCGACAAGCCCTATGCCACTCGGCGCCAGCCATCAACAGCACCCGCATCAACCACCGCCGATCAACACTGGAGCATACCCACCGGCAGGACATCCAGCGGGACATCCGGCAATGGGAGGAGCCCCGCAGCCACCTGGGTATGGAGGAGTATACGGTGCGCCGAACGGGATGCCTGGTGGCGGCGGAGTTGGTGGCCCGCCCGGGATGGGTATGTACGGTAACAGAGGGTCAGCGGTGGAGGTAGAGGGTGCAGGCAGGAGTAAAGCACAATTGATTGTTGGCATAGACTTTGTGAGATTGTACCGAACAGACGCTCATCAGGACAAGTGCACTGATTCTGGAGTTATAGGGCACCACCTTCTCCGGAGTCGCATTCGCATTTGCGACAAATACAGAAGCCAAAGAGGATATTATCACAGAATGGCCTGGTGCGGGCAATCAGACCAAGCAAAAGGTATGTTAAGATGCGAAATCCTCGACTTTTGAAATGACTCTTGTTGCTGACGTTAGACAGATCCCTACGGTCCTATACTACGATCAATATCAAAAAGTTGTCGGATGGGGTCCAGACATCGCCGATGCTTTAGCACCTACTGGCTATCCCAAGCCTGGTGTACAGAAAGTCGAATGGTTCAAACTCCAACTCATGCTCTCCGGCAACACATATATCGACCCAATCAACCTTCCACCTCTTCCGCCAGGGAAATCCGAGATCGATGTCGCGGCTGATTACCTTTTCAAACTACGGCAAGCCATGAGGAATCAGCTGCAGAAAACCCTGGGGGAAGTCTTCGCTCGAGAAGAGCGCAACATCCGATACTTTCTCACGGTCCCCGCTATCTGGAACGATGCTGGCAAGGCTGCTACGCGTGCCGCCGCCATTCAGGCGGGCTTTCTTCGCGACGAGAACGACAATCGATTGACCCTGATCACCGAACCGGAAGCCGCTGCTATGTTCTGTTCCAAGACGGGTTTACTGAATCTCAAGATCCACGATGCAGTACTGATTGTCGATTGTGGCGGTGGCACCGTCGATCTGATTGCATACGAAGTTGAAGAGGAGGTGCCATTCGCCGTCGCCGAGTGTACCGCCGGGTCAGGCGACTCGTGTGGGTCCACAGCGCTCAATCGAAACTTCAGTAACATCCTCCGAGCCAAGATCCGCAAGATGAAGCTACCAGACGGCTCCAAAACGGCAGGGAGGGTGTACGCAAAGTGCATTATGGACTTCGAGAATCGGATAAAAGCAGACTTCCGCAACAACGGGCAGAAATGGGCGGTGGATGTGGGAATCGAAGCCGAGTTCCCAGAAGCTGGCATCGAAGAAGGCTATATGACGTTCACCAACGAGGAGATTCTGCAATGTTTTGAGCCTGTCGTAAATCGAATCCTGGAATTGGTTCGAAATCAAATCATCGCCATCCAAGCACAGAACAGACAACTACAGGTCAGTCACATTGCTTAGGTTTCGGATCTACCAAGCTAATCATAATCCAGAACGTCCTTGTCGTTGGTGGTTTCGGCGCATCGGAATACCTCTTCGGCCAGATCAAGCTGCACGTGCCCCCACAATTCCAATCGAAAGTCGTCCGTCCGATGGACTCGGTCGCCGCCATCGTCAAAGGCGCGGTCACGGCCGGTATCACGGAACGGGTCATTACGTCTCGCGTTGCTCGTCGCCACTACCTCATGGCCACCTTGCAACCTTTCAAAGAGGGCCACCACCCTGAGCAGTACCGCGTTCCCAGCTTAGACGGCAAGGACCGATGCAAGTACACGCGCCAGATCTTCGTGCAGAAGGGCCAGCGAGTTAAGATCGGCGAGCCAGTCAAGGTGTCCTTTTTCCGACAGGTTGCGCCGGGAGCGACGTTGATGTACGAGGATATCTTGTACGCTTGCGACGAGGACGTTTGTCCCGAGTACACCAAAGATCCCCGTAAGCTCTCCCTTCTCTCTTGCACACTACCCGCGTACATTGTCGCGCCCGTCTCGTCTCTCTGATGAACATCACTGACACACTCTCTCCTTCTTGTTGTTATACAGGCATCAAAGAAGTCGTAACCCTAACCTCGGACCTCTCGCGCAAGAACCTCGAAAAGGACTTTGAGCGAATGGATACGCCGCAGGGGACCTTCTACCGCGTCTACTTCGACATATACCTTACCCTCGACGGCAGCGAATTCAACGCCGAGCTGGTCTGTCAGGGCGAGGTCATGGGTCGGTGTTCGGCCAGATTCCGATAAGGGTTCTTTTCAGCTCGGTATTATTGGGGATTATTCTGGTCATATTTTTTTTTCTTTCCTCCATGATGCGTTTCCTTCTTCTTCAAGTTCTGTGTTGCACGCTAGGTGTTGATTTAGTGACTGCGCGAGGTTTTACCGACGACGACTTCAAAGGCTTGATCTACAGTGGCCCTTATCTGGGAGAGCGAGAGGACAGCTGATAGAAAGCAAGCAAGCAAGCAAACGAGGGGGTGGCCAGAGCAAGCTTGGCTGGGGTCTTCGGTCCTCTCTCGTGCCTTTCATTCATCTATTGGGTAATCTTTGAGTAGAGGTTCGCATATATGTGCATATTCGCAATGAAATGCGAGTCAAGATTCTACCTGTCTGTTTCCGATGATTTGTGGGACTTGCTTCAGCTAACATCGCACCTACCTGGGTGCGGCGTTCGATGGCCAGTCACTCCTCCACATCCTTCCTCAGACGCCCGGCAATTCTCCTTACCATCGAAGGTCTGATGTACTGAGATGAATTCTTGTGTCTCGATACACCGATTGAATGACACCGACAAACCTGGTCAATCGATGCCGTGCTTCCAGTTTTATTGACCGTACTATACCACACTTGGATCTTCCCTACCTTTCCAACACTAACACCTGGAACTCAAGCAAGCACGAAAACCTGAACGGAATGGCGTTCCCTTTCGATTTGTTTCACCCCGCTCCTAAAGAAGTCCAACGCATGTGAAGGACGAGATCACAACTGACGCGCGCAGATGGCGGATGGCTATGATGCGGTTCCACCGACTCAATTTAGGACACACGGCTCACACTCGAACTCCCCTTCGATCGAGTTGGACGGTGGGGGGCGGAAGGCAGAACGTAAAACTTTGACTCGACGGTGACCTCGTTTGAGTCTCGTGTGGCTTCGCACTGACTGTTGATGTAGCAACGCAAGGCCGTGGCTATTTTCTCCCAAGGAGCGCTTTGGGTGGGGTTGCGCGGGGAGCCTAGGACTGTCGTTGTCGCTGTGGATATTGCCCTCCCCTCTTCAAAGTTCGCCTTGCGGATTAGAGTCGATGCTACAAGGGATGGCGGAGGCCTGAACCGTTCTCGGTGTGGGAGCTCGCCGGGAGAGGAGGTTCCGCTTGCTGCCGATGCGAGTTTGAGTGAAGGGTAGTGGATCAGCTTTGTGAATGGGGGGGAGTGTTCACCGTATGCTCTTGACATGGGATGAACAACGGACGGAGATGCCTGCGACGGTTCTTCAGTTACAGCGGGGACGTCAATAGATCGCGGACGATTCCGACTAGACCTTGTGTGTCAACGACGGATTCTGAGAGAACATCCCGCCCCTGACCAAGATGTCATATGCCGAAGCATCTCTCACTCTTATGCTGTTGCTGCTCACGATCCTTGTCATAGTCTGGCGAGGGGTTCCCTGCGCGCGAGCAGCAGAGCCAGACACTCCTTCGAACAGACCCGACGTCTTCGACCTGCAAGCCCTAGAACCCTATCCCCATCGTCCCTTCAACCAAGGTGGAAACTACCACATGACCATGGGGCTCAGAAGGTTAGACGAGGAGAACTGGCTAACGGTCGACAAGAAATACATGACTGAACACGGAGTAAGGAGGCAGATACTGGCGAACAACAAGCACAAAGTACTGCGATGTCTTCCCGGCTCCGAAGACGCATGTGTCGAAGTACTTGGCCTTATAGTAGAATACCTGACGGACAAGTATCCAGCGATGTACAAGATAAACAAAAGAGACGACGGCACGGAAACGATCAGAAACACAGAGACTGAAGAGGAATTCAGTCTTAAGGAGCCGTTCAACGGCATGGCTCCGTTGGAGATAGCGGCCAGATTGGTGAGCGAGGACATCAACATCCTGAAGAAAGGGGCCGACGGGGGTGCACATCATCTGTATGTTCCCACAATCCAACAAGGCCGAGGCCGGTACCAGTCGTTCGCTGACCCCTATCAGCATAGCCAGCGCGACGCTCTTCCCAGTCGGATGGACGGTGCAAGACCGCATCGGGTGGCCTCTCTCACGGCTGCATGGCACGGTCCCGCTCTGGGAGGCGAAGATCGCGTCTTCGGTCGAACGGTACCCTGCACGCCACGCGAACACATTCTTTGTCTGATGGCGACTGACGCGTTTTCAGGTTCTTCTCCCGAATCACGACCGCGCAGCCGATGGAGCGTTCCGCTTTCTTTGTCCAGGTGGTCCGGCCTGGACAATCCCTTATCGACATCCTGTGTCAGCTCGAAGCGTACGGGACTGTTGATCCGTGGATGGTGCAAGCCCGTGACGTCCTCTTCCGTCGTGAGAGGCAGGCTTTCAGGAGGCTGCCGAAGTCTGATTCCGTGGTCTTTAGCGTGAAGACGACAATCACACCGCTCGAAAGGTTGGGGGACGAGGATCTCTTGGGCTTTGCTAAAGAGGTCAGCAGCTGGCCGGGTGAAGTCGCTGTTTATAAGGGCAGAGATGTTTGGGGACAATGCGCGATGGAGTTTTGCAAGCAGAAGCTCCCCAAAGGTAGCGTCGAAGGACTTCTGGAACAACAACGTGAGGTAGTGGCGTTCGGTAGTATCTGATGCAACAAGGATGGGCCCTTAAATGAAAGTTTCAGAATTGATAAACAATAACTTGCACTTCTCCGTATGTACCAGCTGGTATAGGACCAGTTGCAAGAAACTGCATACAATGTCCGGTCTCGAGTGATGTTTGGGGACAGATTGAAGGTTGATTGAGCGTGTGTAAGGCTAAAGGTAAACCGCGTTCTTCTATTCATCTAGGTCTAGCTGTGACTACAGCAATGTGCTATAGCTCGAACACATGCCTCATTGTCACTACCAGACCATGCTACCTAAAAGAACAAAACTGAGCCCACCTATTATCCTGCCGCTGATACTGAAACTCCATGCCCGATCCCACACCATGCACACCTCGACTCGATCCGATTCGCGTCGTAGGATTCGTATCTAGTACTCTCCGATCAGTAGAGATGTTCTTTGGAAAAGCCAGTGTGCCCAGTGCCCAACTCTTCCGAAGTCAACTTGAGAAGCCAGTCTGGAGAAGCCAACCGGCACAAACCCCTACCTGGAGGAGGCCACTTGCGATGGGAGAATTCCACCATTCAAGCAGAGCGCGTGAGTAGTGAACTCCTCGCAGGCAGGCCTCGCCAGTTGGCTTCTCGGGAGGAGTCGGCCTGAAGAGCCCACCTGGATGAACCCACCGGGAGGAGTCAACCGGGGAGGAGCGAACCGGGAGGAGGTAGACTCCTAGCGGTTGAAATGTGTGTATTTTTCGACGAACGGACCGGGCAGAGCCTACCTCGAGAGGAAGGCCACCGCGATGGGAGAATTCCAACATTCAAGCAGTGCGCGTGAGTGGTGAACTCCTTCGTGGTAGGCTCTGCAAGTGGTAGACTCGACAGTTGTAGGCTCCTCGGGTGGTTGACTCCTCGTTGGTAGGCTGACGTGGTAGGCCCCTCAGGTATGAGAGACTCCTCGCTGGTGAAGTTAGCAAGTGGTAGGCTTCTCAGTATGGTGGAGTCCTTACTAGTATGCTTCTCAAGTGACGCCTACATATCTTTTGTGACCTTGTCTGTATTTTGATTGCGCTCAACGCGTGTGTGGTGTCGATCGAAGAGGCCTGGTCAAAGAGTCAGCAGATATGATAGCGGAGTGGGAACAGATGTATTGTGGTTAAGTTGATGGATGCCATATCCATTTCCCAATAAGCGTAAGCCAGTCAGTAACTCTGGTGGTGGTTGTTGTTGTGTAGTTGGCGAATACTGAGAGAGAAATGGAAAGAAAAGAAAGTGGGAAGAGAAGCGGAAGATTGTATATTTATTGGGTTGTGATTGTTGTTTGGATCAACTCTCTCACTAGCGTGGCTTCCCCTTTCGGAAAGAGCAAGTGGTCAAGATCAAAGATCACCAGCCACCAAAGAGGAAGGCTCACTCAGTACCTCGCTCATGCAGATCAACTTTACTGCTGCGACACCCACAATCTGAAAGAGGTAGCGGAACCAAATCGAACATGGGAGACTTGAATTATGGTGTTCAACTGATACACACGGTACTCTTCCACTTGTACAGTAGAACAATGACAACATGCTGTCATCGTCAGCCTTCTGGCCATCAATAAAATCATATCCTGCTTCCCAATGAGACACATGCTCTATCCGTAAAAATGAAATGGTATCTCGCTATTGTTGAGACTGCTATCCTCAAGGATAGCAGGATCGTTCGTAACTTACCTGTGCTCTCAGCAGAGTCGCCTGTTGTTTAATGTCAGCGCCGCTTATTAAGCAACCCTTCGGGCACCTCGTGTACGAAGTACGAAGTAGTTCGTTGCGTCAAGGCATCTCAGTAGACAGTGACCATCTTACCAGGTAGACATCTAGCACTTAGCATACTCGACGACGACGAGGGCTCAAGACGGATTCAACTTTGTCTAGAATATGGTCCAAATCTAACAAACCGTTACCAGAGACGACTTTGACCAAGCCTGCTGATTACTCTGGATCTCCCGTCGATAACTTCAGGATTTGAGTCAAGTGCGGAGTTGCACTTGCCTGATTTTCTCGATGTTGTTTTCTCCACATTGGACTTTCCCTCGTTTGCGTGCCTTTCCTTACCATGGAGTTTCTGTATTCCCTCTATTTCTCTTCTGCCAGGGGAACTGTCAGACTCTCACGGTCCTACAGCTTTTAGAACATCAGCCGTCTTCTTGGATAGAAGCAGAGAGTAACATTATTTCAGGCTGGTCCTGACCGACTCTACGCTTCTACGTTTTGATTTCTCATATCCCTCTTGGTCATCTTATTCCTATCGATATCTGTTTGGCTCCCTGCAGAAAGCCCTAAGAGGTGCCGATACTGCTTGCTTCGTGCTTCGATGTATTCCTCAGCGCACTCGTTGCGATGCAGGGTGTCGCTGCGGAGGAATCTCTTGCTTCCGGTTTTGATCGTACTCCTGGTAATGTTCTCGGCAAACCCAGGTGCTCACGCCGTCCACCACATGAAGCGGGCGCCCATACAGTATGTGAACCGGCGCGATGACACCAGACCGCTCAAGGTCACGAACACCTGTCCCGAGACGATATACCCTGGGATCGCAACACAGGCGGGCACAGCTCCAAAGCAGAGTGGCTTTAAGCTCAATCCAGGTGACAGCCAAACGCTCAGCGTCAGCGCGGATTGGCAGGGCAGGGTTTGGGGGAGAACGAATTGTAGCTTCAACTCAGCTGGTACTGGGCCTGCCAACAATGGAGGGAACAATGGCTGGGGAAGTGCTTGCTTCACCGGTGACTGCGGAGGTGTTGTTAACTGTATGGTGACTGTATGTGGCTTTCAATCGCTCTTCCCATGATGAGATCGCGAACATAAACGGCTGACGTCAAACAATGTCCACAGGGAGACACCCCGGTTACACTTGCAGAGTTCACGTTGGCTTCTTCCAGCGGGCAGACCTTTTATGACATCTCTCTGGTTGACGGCTATAACATCCCGATGGGCATCCTATCTCTTCACACCGAATCGGGCAACTCGTCGATCACAAGCATTCCCCCCAACCTTACCAATCCGGTCTGTATCGGTACTGCTGCTCTCCTGGCCAGTCAAGGCTCTACCGATGATGCTACACTCGGTACAAACTCTTCGTTCCCTCTTCCACTCGACCAGAGCGTATCTACATCAGACTGTCAGACCTGGTGTCCCTGGGAACTTCAGCTCCAGCAACCTACGGGCCCTCAAAACGGAGTTTATTCATATCCAGATGGTAGTATCCAGAGACCGCAGTTCAACCCATGCTTTTCGGCCTGTGCGAAGTACAATCACGCAAGCGACTGCTGTGTCGGGTCGTACGGCAGCCCTAGTACGTGCAAGCCAAGCCAGTACAGTCAAAATGCGAAGAAGGTGTGTCCGGATGCATACAGTTATGGTGAGTTGGACATGCCGACCGGACGGATTCATGATGCTCATCGAGACCGTAGCTTTCGATGATCAAACCTCTACGTTCATCATTCCGTCAGGCGGAGGCTTTGAGGTCATCTTCTGCCCTGCTGGCCGCTCCACGACTATCCTTACCACCATGTCCAACGAGCTCCACCAATTGCATTGGTATGGCAAAGTGACACAGTGGCATATGGCAGAAGTAGCAGGCATCGCCGTCAGCAGGTGGAGTAACGACGGTGCACCTCTCGTGCCGAGTAGGAGAAGGAGAAGGAGCTTGTCGGCTTTGGTGGCGGCAGCGACGTTTGCAGTATGGGTACGGCTGTGATTGGAAGTGGAAGGCACGTGGCTCTGACGCGGAATGGAGATGGGGATGGCTTGGATAGCGGGTACTGTTGGGATTATCAGTAAAGTACCTACCTAGTCTAGTGGGGGCCCTACGACACCTTCTATAGCTGGGAGGACTGTCTGAATTCACGTCTACCGTCTACCGTCTGTCGTCTGTCATTGCGTAGCTCTAGCTGTGCGTTCATCCCGTACAGACGGCGACCCAAGACCGGCCACCACTGCCAGCTGCCCAAACTAAACCCACCACGAATTGATTTGCTAACGTTCCTCACCGAAGTTCAAGAGTTCAAAGGCTCAAGATCTCGCAAAGAGTTGTCCAGATTGGCTGATGTTTAGTAGGGTACCTTAGGGTTCGAGATACAACCGGAGCCTTTGGCTTATGCACTCAAGAGCTCGCTACTGCTGCAAAGCCAATAACATGACATCGCCAGTGCTTGAACACATCAAGTTCTCAATGTTAGCATCTATCAGTCATTCAAATCAGAGGAAAACGGTAAGGTTCTGTATGTACATTTTAGGATTGGAGTTCATGACGGTGTTGCTATTTTTATCCCACATCTTAACGGGATTCAGGTACGGTGCTTTCCGTAGTGACCTCGCTAATGCAGTGCCTCAGCTCTGGTCTTCTGCAGTGAGGGAGACGGCTGGGCAGGCAGACAGGCAGGCAGAAGAAAGGCTGAGGCACAGCAGCTTACAGATTACATACATATTTCCGCTGTAAGGTACGAAGGTATTCTTCTCTTTGCCTCTACTTATTTTTATTATGGATACCTGCTACCTACGAAGTACTCTCTTCTACACGGCAAAGCCACACCAACTCGTATTGTTTCATGCGATATGAGCAAATCCCGAGTATTTCTTTCAGCCGCTCTGAGGCTTAAGCTGAGCATCTTTTCGCTCTTGCTTATAGTACCTGGTATATACTATCTCAAACATATCGATTCTTTCATTCACACCTGTGTGACTCGCTACGACCAAATATTCCCACATACTTCGCTCTTTACGCGTGGGTAATCTTGCCACCTGTTGCTCTCATCTTTCAAGCCTCCCAGTTCGCGATCGTACAGACCAGTCAATATTAGCTAGAAGCTCGACCTCTCGTGTTCGGTCACCACTACTTCCACCCTCGTTTATTGGAGTGCTGTATTGGTCGAGACTCGAATGCGGTGACCAGCCGGTGGACATGGCGTCGCATCGAAAATGGCGGCCTAGACGGACCCTGATAGACTTGTACTGGGAGAGAGATCAGACAAAGTGGTTCTGGCGGATTCTTGCCATAATAGCGGCATCTTTGATCCTCGGAGGGTGAGATATCTGCGGGGTCGGTACGGCTTGAAAACAACGAAATTAACGTTGTGATAGGTACATTGTCTGCCCAGCAGCATTTGAAGATGATCCAAGGCTCAGCCCAAGCAGACGCGCTACGTCTATTGCCGCAATCATTCTCTTAGCTACTGGTTACTCTTTGTCGATCATGCTTTTCCTAGTTTGCAAAAGCCACCTTTTCCGCCTAGATGTTATCCTAATGGAAGTGGTCACGGCTCTGCCAATACTTAAGAACACCTGCTAACTGTGCAACATTTCTAGACCGTGTCTCAGCTCATGCGCACTGGGCCTCTTCAACGTCATCTACAACATCGCCATCCGATCATCTGTGCCATGGACGCCCAGGTCTATAACCGCTATCGCCGTTGCTCTCTCCTCAACCACCATCTACGCCATAAGTGCCATAACTCTCTATCACAAAATCTCCGTCGTCCGGAAACGCGATGCGCTCCACCGACGACCGAGCTCTTGGCAGGAGGACTCCTCTTCGTTGCTCACCGAAGAAGACGCGCAGCGCCAACAGCTTCTTCGGCTTCTCCGCAAGTCGAACACGGACCGAGCCCCGAGTCCTGCTCTATCACAAGATACATACCGCATCGATCTGCCCGAAACCGTGAACATAGCACGTCAAGATCACGTGTACAATCAATATCCGATACAGAGCCACCTGGCCCCGGTCGGAACAATCTACGAAGGACGATCTAGATCTCAATCACGACCGGTCACGGAGCAAGCAGTTTGGGCTCCACAGGTTCCGGGTGGGCAGATGAGTAACGGCTCTGTGTCGACCTTAAGTCGAGATCTTAGCTCTTCCAGCAGAGAGCAGAGGAGGCAAGAGATTGAGATGAACCAGAGCATGCATCATCGATATGAGATCGCCGGAGAAGATATATCGCGGCCGACTATACCCAGAATTACGAGAGTACAGACGGATGGACTAGGATTGAGAGTATGATGTCCCTTGCGGTCGCCATGCACAGGAAGGTCGGTGGGAGGTTGGTGGCTTGAGGCTGCCATATTATGATCGGCTTCGATTTTCGACGTCCCTCACATACTGAGGACTGATGTTCGATTCAGTGCATATGTGTACGATTATAGTGACCGCTACTACGGTTCATTGTTGGATAAAGTACGAGTACCTTATCCTAAATACCTGATGTCAAGCTCGAAAATGTGCCCTTATACAGTATAAAAGCTCCGGCCGAAAACTGAACCTCGGCAACTCTGCACGCTTCTGTGGATCTGCAACATGTAAGCTCATATCAACAACTACGTTCGTAACGCAAGGCTCAATTATTCTTTGATGAGGATATCCTGCGACCGAAGCATGTCAAACGCATGAGTTACTGCAACTTCACAGGCTGAGATTCGATTGACCCTTCAACCAGTCCTCAAGCCCTTCCTCCGCTTCCCCCAGCCCATCATGGTCGAATACGCAACCCTGATCAAACCGCCCCCAGTCGATCCCTCCAAATCCGCCATCGAAAACGTCCTCGAACTCACCCCCCTCTCCGCCATCGGTCCCGTAAGCAACCATTCCACTCCACTTCACCACCCTTCCCCCTTATCCCGCCAGCAAACGTCCCAACTCACCCCCCCCCCCCAACAGGACATCTTC
>JAABUU010001263.1_pt1 | contig 44449 bp, 35 predicted proteins | sample 5559301 | NCBI WGS metagenome assembly JAABUU01 (sample SAMN10711884, study PRJNA513360) | rock metagenome | isolation source: Antarctica rocks | place: Antarctica: Victoria Land, Richard Nunatak white | reverse complement strand
TCAATCCGGCGGCAATCCGGCGGGAGATCGAGGCGGGACAGGACGCGCTCTGGCGGCTAGCCAGAGTAAGAAACATTGGTGAGGCAACGACCCTGCAGGAGTAAGATTTATCCATGAGGCAATACGGGGGGCGCCCGACATATACCGTTCGATACCGTGCGCGAGTGCGGTATGCTTGCGCGATTGGATGCAAGGGTGCGTACGGGGAAAGGGAACGTCCGTGACAACGACTGATTTAGGGCCGATTAAAGGGCAACTGAAGGAGACCCTACGCGAGCTGACCGCGCTCGATGGCGTGGCGGGGCAGGAAATGGCCGTCGTGCGCTGGCTACGGGAGCGGTTTGCGCCGCTCGCGGACGAGGTGACGGTGGACCGAATGGGGAACGTGACCGCGACGACGCGCGGCGGTGACGGCCCGCATCTCGTCATCTCGGCGCACTCGGACGAGATCGGCGGACTGGTCACGGCGATCGAGGCGGATGGCAAGATTCGCTTCGCGAAGAACGGTGGCGTGATCGAGACACTGCTCGTCGCGCGGAAGGTACGTGTTGGCAGTGTGCCGGGGATCGTCGGCGTCAAGGCGGGCCATCTCCAGCGGCCGGACGAGCAGCGCACCGTGCCGCCGATCCGCGATCTCTACATTGATGTCGGGTACGACACGGCGGCGGAAGTCGTCGCACTCGGCATCCGCACGGGCACGCCGATTACCTACGACGCACCACTCTCCGCACTGACGAACGGCGACCGCGTCTACGGCAAGGCGGTGGACAACCGCATCTCCTGCGCGATCCTCCTCCAACTGCTCGAACGGCTCCAGGGGACGACGCTCGGCGGCACGCTCACCTGCGCGGTCGCAGTGCAGGAAGAAGTCGGGCTGCGGGGCGCGCAGGTGCTCGCCTACCGCCTTAACCCGGACTACATCATCGTCATTGATACGATGCCCTCCGGCGACACGCCGGAAATGCGTCTCGCGCAGGATGCCAATGTGAAGATCGGCGCAGGCCCGGTCATTCGTCTGATGGCGGGCGGTGGCGGCGGGGGCCATCATATGCCGCCGCAAATGGTGCGCCTGCTGCTCGATACGGCGGAATCGGCGAACATCCCCGTGCAGCCCGTTGTGCTCGCTGGCGCAAACACCGATGCTGGGACGATGCACCTCGTCCGTGAGGGCATCCCGACGGGCGTCATCAACCTGCCGCGCCGTTACTCGCACTCGCCCGTCGAAATGCTCGATCTCAACGACGCGGCACACGCCCTGCTACTCGCGGAAGCAATTGCGAAGGGGATCGGCACGCACCGGCTCGAATTTTTGGATTAACCGGGGTTAGGTTCTTGGACGACCTCGACCGAATCGAACAGCAACTGATCGAAGCGCGAGAGGCATTAACCGCCTACTGGGAGCAGGCGGAAGGGCAGGCCTGCTTCCTCGCGCTCCGCATCGCCGAGGATGCGCTGGCCGACTATCTGGCGCTTGACCGACAAGCGATGCGGATGCGCAACCCGGACGGCTGGCGGCGGATCGAAACGGTTGCTGATGCGGTCATATGGCTGCGTGCGCCGTTGGAAGGGACGATGCAATAGACGTGGCGACGTGATCGGAGTGAGAGATGAGCAGCGTATGTCGAGAATATCCTTTCTTATCAGGATTTGAGAGTGCGAGACGCTTCTATTCACCACGGAGTTTGCTGTAGAGGAAAAGGTCATGCCACATCCCGCCGCGCCACTGCGCGCGGCGTAGCGTGCCCTCATACGTGAACCCTGCCCGCTCCAGCGCGCGTTGCTCGGCAACGTTGCTGATGTCTGTCTCTGCCTCAATCCGCTCAATCGCGTATGTGGCGAAGAGATAGTCGGTCAGCAAGCGTTGCGCTTCGGCGCCGTATCCTCGTCCGCGATACGGAGAAGAGAGCGAGATACCGATTTGGAAGGCGCGATTACTCGCCCCAGGTCCATGCCTGACCTGGCGATAGTCCACATTGCCGACGATTGCACCATCGTTGGCCTGAACAAGCAGCAGCCCCCACTCCTCAGTCAGTAATCCGGTCTCCGCGAAGGAGCGTGCAAGCCGCCCGGTCGCGTGCAGACCAAACTGGTTGAACTCGCCCGTATGGCCAATATCGTTCGCCCACGCCTCCAGTTGATTGAGGTCGCCGACGGCAACCGGACGAAGGGCGACCTTTTCTCCGCTCCACATCTGCCACTCCTCTTCTCGTATGCGCTCCTGAGTGACGGAGATGCGCCCGACACGATAATTCCGTCTCTCCTGCATTTAAGAAGCCTACCACCGGGAAAGTCTGAGCCATGCACGGATGTCAGTTTGCGCGTGTCGTGTTCAGCCGGTGCATCAGATAAATGCCGTAGAGCGTCAAATCATCATCCACGGCGCCAATGACGGATGTGCCTTCCGCGATAATGTTGGCGAGAAAACCCGTCGCGACAACATGTGGCGTGCCGCCCAGTTCACGCGTCATCCGCGCCACCAGACCCTCGACCAGACCGATATAGCCGAGCACGACACCGGAGCGCATCGAGTCCACGGTGTTCGTGCCGATAGCGTGATCCGGCGCTTTCAGTTCGATGCTGTAGAGTTGCGCCGCCCGCCCGGCGAGCGTTTCCAGCGAAAGCGCGAGACCGGGCGCGATCGCTGCGCCGATCATCGCGCCCGACGCGTTGATGCAGGTGAAGGTCGTCGCGGTGCCGAAACCGATGATGATCGCCGGCCCGCCATAGCGGTGATGCGCTGCGAGACAGTTCATGATGAGGTCCGCGCCCGTTTCCGTTGGGCGATCCGTGTGCACCGCCGTGCCGAGATTGACGCCCGGCCCCGCGACGAGCGGCGTGAGATGCAGGTATCGCGCGCAGAGATCTTGCAGTTGCACCAGCACCTGCGGCACGACGGACGAAATGGCGACCGCCGATACATCGGACGGCGCATGCCCCGCCGTGTGCAGCAGCGACGATACCTGCACCCACCATTCATCCGCCGTCCGCCCGCGCTCCGTCGCGATGCGCCAGAGATGCAGTGGCCGCGCATCCTCACTCGCATCGTCGGCATAGAGGCCGAACTTCGTATTCGTATTCGAGAGGTCTACTGCGAGAAGCATCTGATCGCTCCTGTTCCCCCAACGTCAGACATCCTCGTATCAGCATACACGGTCATCGCTTCCGGTGGTTTGCGGCATCTCCTTCGATGGGCTACACTCTCGCGGGTAAATTCATACTCCACTGAGTGATAATGACGCGCTAGGGCATGACGCCCGTTAAGGATACACGAGGGTACGACGATGCCGGTCACGGTTGTGTTGGGTGGACAGTGGGGCGACGAGGGGAAGGGCCAGATCACCGATACGCTGGCGCGCGATGTGGATATCGTCGCGCGGGCGACGGGCGGCTCCAACGCCGGTCATACGGTGATGAATGACCAGGGAACCTTTGCCGTTCATCTCATTCCTTCCGGCATCTTCACGCCCGGCACGACGTGTGTTCTCGGCAACGGTATGGTGATTGGCCCGCAGACGCTGATCAAGGAGATGGACGCCCTCGCCGCGCACGGGATTGATCTCGCCAATCTCCATATCTCCGACAAGGCGCACCTCGTCATGCCGTACCATCCGACGCTCGACGCCCTCGAAGAAGAGCGGCGCGGCGAGGCGGCGATCGGCACGACGCGGCGCGGGATCGGCCCCGCATACATGGACAAGATGGCGCGCACTGGTGTCCGCGTCGCCGATTTGCTCGATGAAGAAGCGCTCCGCAGCCGCCTCGCCTTCGTCTTGCCCTATCGCAATGACCAACTCGTCAAAGTTTTCCGTGCCGAACCGGTGGCGCTGGAACCGCTCGTCGCGGAGATGCTGGCGTATGGCGAACGCCTCCGCCCGTACGTAACGCAGACCGAAGTACTGATCCAGGACGCGCTGGACGCCGGGAAGCATGTGCTCGTCGAGGGGGCCCAGGCGTCCCTGCTCGATCCCGATTTCGGCACCTATCCATTTGTGACCTCTTCGTCGCCAACGGCAGCAGGCGCGTGCCTCGGTACCGGCATCGCGCCGGGACAAGTGACGACGGTGCTCGGTGTCTTCAAGGCGTACTGCTCGCGCGTCGGCGCGGGGCCGATGCCGACTGAACTGACAAATGTGACCGGCGATCTGATCCGCGAGCGGGGCCGCGAGTATGGCACGACAACGGGTCGGCCGCGCCGCACCGGCTGGTTCGATGCGGTGGCGGCACGCTACGTCGTACGCCTGAATGGCATTGCGCGTATCGCCCTCACCGGTATCGGTGTGCTCGGTGCGTTCGAGACGATCAAGGTTTGCACGGCGTATCGAATCGGTGGAGATACGGTGCGAACGATCCCAACCGCAGCGGAGACCTACGCGCGGGCCGAGCCGGTTTATGAGGAGTGGCCGGGTTGGCAGACCGATACCGCAGGTGTCCAGACCGCCGACGATCTGCCGACGAACGCGCGGCGATACATCGAGCGGTTAGAGGAACTATTGGGCGCGGAGATCGTCCTCGTCGGTGTCGGGCAGCAGCGGCGGCAACTCGTGCGGCGTGGCGCATTCGCGCGCGAAGCGGCGACTATCTCGTAATGTATCAACAAGGTGTTGGTGGTGGCGAGCTTTCGCCTGCTCCAGCAAGGGTTGGCAGGCGAAAGTTCGCCACCACCGGGTAAAGTATCAGTTACATTGAACACACGGTAAGGACTGGCACGGTGTTCTCAATTTATCTTTATGTCATCATCACCCTGATCGTTCTGCTCGTCATATTCATTGTCCGGCAGGTGCGGCTACGGCAGACGATTGCTCGGCGGCATGCGCTCAGGCAACGTCAATCATCGGGCGGAACGGAAAAGTAACCGAGGTGCAGCGTGCTTGACCGGACGGCAATTGAGGCGATCATTCCCCATCGCGCGCCCTTCCTGCTGGTGGACCGCATCATCGAACTGGAACAGGGCAAGTCGGCGGTCGGAGAATTGGATGTGCGCGCGGATGCCTTCTGGGTTCCCGGCCATTTCCCGCAGTATGCGGTGATGCCGGGCGTGCTGATCGTTGAGGCGCTGGCGCAGGTCGGCGCGGTCGCGCTCCTTAGTATGGAGGAATTCGCGGGCAAACTCGCCTTTTTCGCCGGTATTGATGGCGTGCGCTTCAAGCGACAAGTGCGCCCCGGTGACACGCTCCGCCTCACCGTGACGCTCGATGCAATGCGGCACGGCATCGGCAAAGGGCAGGCAACCGCGACCGTGAATGGCAAGATCGCGGCGCGCGGCGAACTGACCTTCGCCGTCGGTGACGCGCCGGAACCCTAACTCCCAGCCCCTTCCCCATACTGCCCAGCGGGCGCCCGGAAGGGGAGCAATGCGAAGATAGAGAGACGGCGACGATCAAACGCTTACGATCATCAAACAAGCGGTGGCCACTCGACATTGCATGGTCAGAACGGGCGCGGGACGCGGTGATTGGCGTCGTCTGCCGTCTGGTCGGATTGCTCTGCTGGCCGCTGAGACGGACGCCGCGTGGTGGCTGGATAGCGCCACAACGGATACTCGTGCTCAAGCCGTGTTGTATGGGGGATGTGCTCTTCACGACGCCACTGCTCGCGGCGATCAAGGCGGCATATCCCAATAGCGATGTGACGTTCGCGACGAGCCGATGGTGTACGCCGGTGATCGTGGATAACCAACATCTGGCGGCGATGCTCGAAGTGCCGCCGACTATCGGGCTGCGTGACCTGCGGGAGTGGGCGGGACGGCTGCATGCGGCGGGTTTCGATTGCGCGCTCGTGCCAGATCGCTCGCCGCTCCTCGGGTTACTCGTCGCGCTGGCGGGGATTCCGCGCCGTGTTGGGTTGGACAGCGGGGGGCGTGGCTTCCTCTATACCGATCGGGTGGCAACTCCGTCGGACGATCACGCCGTCCATGAGGCCGATCTGTACGGGCGCGTCGGCACGGCGATTGGCGCGCCACCCCTTCCAGGGCAGGGAACGGAATACCGCCCGCCCGCCGATTCTGTCGCGCAGGCCGCAACAATGATCGCGGAGCGGGGATGGCAGCGCCCGCTCTGGGTCATCCATCCGGGCGGCGGCGTCAATCCCGGCATGACATTGACGCCGAAGCGCTGGGCGCCGGATCGCTTCGCCGCGCTCGCGGACGGTCTGTTAGAATCATACGGCGGCACGGTGCTGCTGCTCGGCGCGGCGACGGATGCCGATGCGGTGCAAACGGTGCGCTCCATGATGCGCCATCCATCAGTTGATTTGACGGGCGCACTCGACTTCGCGATGGTGCAAGGAGTGATACACCACGTGACGCTCTCCATCGGCAACGACTCCGGGACGACGCACTGCGCCCTCGCAGGGGGGACGCCGACGCTCTGCATCTTCGGGCCAACCGATGCGCGCCAATATGGCCTCTACGGCGGACGGGGAATGATGGTCATCGGGCGCGTGCCGTGGGCGCCCTGCTTCCGGCGTGGTCGGCTCGCCTGCACCTGCGGTACGATACGCTGCATGGACGCTGTGACGGTCGCGGCAGTGCGCGCCGCCGCCGACCAACTGGTTGGAGCCGCCGTTTGAGTGTGAATCTGAATCCTCAGTACCTCGCGCGCCGTGGGATGATGCGGGCGGGCGGGCTGTTCGTGCAACTGTGGAAACCGCCGCCGCTCGAAGCGGTGCGCCGTGTCGTCCTCATCCGGCCCGACCATCTCGGCGACCTCCTGATGCTCACTCCGGCGCTTGCCCGGCTGCGGGAGGCATTGCCGGATGTAGCGGTCACGCTCTATGTTGATCCATCGTCGTGCCCGGTCGCCTTCAACGGCCCCGAAGGCGTCGCGGTCGAGGCGCACTGCTTTCCCGGCATCACGCGCGGCCCGAAACCGCACCCGGTGCGACCCTATGTGGACTTGTGGTTCATGGCGCGGCATCTTCGCGAAGGGCGGTACGATGCCGCGCTCATCCTCCGCCCCGATCACTGGTGGGGCGGCGGCACGGCGGGCGTCGCGCGCATCCCGCTCGTCCTCGGCTTCGATCACCCCGATACCCGCCCCGCCCTCACCGAGTCGCTGCCGTTCGTCCCACGCATGCATGCCGCACGAGCAAATTTGCTGCTGATCGAAGCTTTGATCGCCCGTGCCACCGGAAAGCCGCCCCGCGCCGTACCGGCAGATGACACCGCACTGATGGCAGCGCACCCGATGGTTTTTCGCGTGCCGGAGGCGGCGCGCGTGAAGGCGACAGAATTACTGAACGGCTGGGGGCGTGATAGACCGCTGATCGCGATCAACCCAAGTGCGGGTGCGCCCGTTAAGCGATGGTTGCCGGAGCGGTGGGCACAGGTAGCGGATGTGCTCGCGGCGCGGTATGGCGCGGCGATCATCCTGACGGGTGCGCCCGGTGATGAATCGCTGACAGGCAAGGTGGCAGCCGCGATGACCCATCCCGCACTCGATTTGACGGGGAAGACAGACTTCCCGACGCTCGGCGCGGTCTACGAGCGGGCAGCGCTTGTCCTCGGGCCGGACTGCGGCTCGCTGCATCTCGCAGTCGCCGTCCGCACGCCGACGGTCCATCTCTATGGCCCCGCTGATGTCGCGCAGTACGGGCCGTGGGGCGACCCGGCGCGGCACGTCGCGATCACGGCGGATCGGCGCGACATTCCCTGCCTCGGTTGCGGCGATCTCTCACTCAGCCGCCCGCCCGCTCCGCCCTGCCTGACGATCCTCGAAGTGGCGGACATCCTCGCCGTTGCCGACCGTCTGCTCGCGTTGCCATGCGCCCGCTAACGATCGCCGTGGACGCGAGCCGGACGCTGCCCGCGTTCCGCACCGGGACGGAGCAGTACAGCGTCTTTCTGTTGCGCGCCTTGATGACACTGGAAACGCCGCACCAGTGGCTGCTGTATGCGCCCGGCCCGCCGCCGGACGATCTGCTGCCGTTGCCGCCCCGCTGGGAATGGCGTACGATCCCCTTTCCGCGCCTCTGGACGCATCTGCGGCTCTCGTGGGAAATGGTACGCCACCGCCCGGATGCGCTTTTTGTCCCGGCGCATGTCGTGCCGATCATCCATCCGCGCGCGACGGTCGTGACGATTCACGATCTCGGCTATCACCGCTTCCCGGAGGCGCATACCGCGTCGTCGCGCCGTTACCTCGATTGGTCCACGCGGTGGAGCATCCGGGCGGCACGGCGGGTGATTGCGGTTTCCGGCGCGACCCGCGATGATCTGGTGACGATGCTCGCGGTGCCAGAGGGGAAAATCACCGTTGTCCATCACGGTGTCCGCCCGGTCGTGGATCGAATGTCGGACGATGCGGTGCGTGCAACGGAGGAGCGTTTGGGAATAACCCGGCCGTACGTCCTTTTTCTCGGTACCGTGCAGCCACGCAAAAACCTCCAGCGACTGATCGGCGCGTTCCGGCAGGTCGTGGACGCGGGGCTGCCGCATACGCTGGTGATTGCCGGGCGGATGGGCTGGCTCGCGGAGCCGATCAGCGCAGCAGTGGCGGCGTGCGGACTGACCGCGCGCGTTCACTTCGCGGGCTACGTGGCGGATGACGATCTGCCCGCGCTCTACACTGGCGCTACCGCCTTCGCCTTTCCGTCGCTCTCCGAGGGGTTTGGTATGCCTGCGCTCGAAGCGTTATCGTATGGTGTGCCGGTCGTCGCATCATCAACAACGAGCCTGCCGGAGATCGTCGGCGATGCCGGTCTACTCGTGGACCCGCTGGATGAATCTGCGCTCGGCGCGGCGCTCGTGCGAGCGCTCGCGGACGCAACGCTGCGCGCCCGCCTCGCCATCGCCGGGCCGGAGTGGGCGGCGCACTTTTCGTGGGAGCGGTGCGCGCGCGAGACGCTGGCCGTCCTGGAAGGGGCGGCGCGATGAGCGAGGCGATGCACCGCGTGCTCATCGTCAAATTAGCCGACATCGGCGATGCCATCGGCACGCTGCCCGCGCTCCGTGCGCTCCGCGATCTGCTGCCGGATGCCCAGATTGACGCACTCGTCGCCCCCGGCGCGCGGGCCGTGCTCGAACGCGAGCCGTCGGTCAGCGAAATCCTGACCTTCGCGAAGGAAGCGTACGACGCGCCGCGCGGCATTGCCAGCCCGCACGCGGTGCAAGACCTCACCCGGTTCGGTCGCGAACTGCGCGAGCGGCAGTACGACGCCGTGATCTTCTTCCATCACCTGACGACCGCCTGGGGCGCCGTCAAATATCGCGCCCTCGCCCGCGCCACCGGCGCGCCGATCCGCGCCGGGCTTGATAACGGACGGGGCGATTTCCTCACCCACGCGGTGCGCGATCACGGCTTCGGCGCGCAGCCGGAATGGACGTACTGGCTCGATGTCGTCGGTCTGCTCGGCGCGACTGCACGCGATGCACGCCCCACCATCGCGGTTTCTGACGATGCGCGGGCAACCGCTCGTACACTGATTGGTACGGGCGCGCCGTACATCGCGCTCCATCCCGGCATCGGCGCATTCGGCCCGGCGCGGCAATGGTCTCCGGCGCGCATGGCGGCGGTTGGCCAGACGCTCGCGGCGGACGGCTACCGGCTCGTGATAACCGGCGGGCGCGATCCCCACGCCCGTGACGCGGCGGACGAACTGCTGCGGCATCTCGGTGCGACATCCGCGCTTGATCTCACGGGCACATCCGACATCGCGGTTTCGGCGGCGATCTATGCCGATGCCGCGCTCTTCATCGGCAGCGATAACGGGATGGCGCACCTCGCGGCAGCGGTCGGCGCGCGGGCCATCGTCATCTTCGGTCCCTCGAATCACCGCGCGTGGGCGCCGTATGGGGCGACCGAATGCAACCCCGGCGCGCTGGCTGTGCCACCCGGCGCGCGGGTCATTGTGCTCCGTAGCACGATTGCCTGTTCGCCCTGCTTCTACACCGGCTACACGCTCGGCAGACCGCTTGGCTGCCCATCACGAAACTGCCTTGACCACGTTCAAGCAAGTGATGTCCTTATGGTCGCGAATCAATTGTTGGACTCTCCTTTCTCAGACGACCATTATGGATGCGTTCAACAGCAGAGTGGGCGGTGAGGGCATGGGCATTCAAACGGACGTCCGCGACGAGTTGCTTGCCACCATCCTCAAGACAGCGCCCGTCGGCATCTTCGTGATCGAGTCCGACACGCTGCGAATCCTGCTCGCCAATAAACAGGCCAAGGCGATCCTCGACCCTGAATGGCACGATCGCGATCTCACCGGTTATCTCTTCCCGGAGGTATTTACCGCGATTTCTTTCGCACAGTTCCACGCCATCATGCAGGACGTGGCACGCACCGGCGAGACGTTCCATATCCAGGGCTACGCGTACGACGGCTTCGCGCGCGGTCGCACGTACTGGAACGATGATATTACTCCGTTACACGACGATGCCGGGCATTGCTACGCCGTGATGCTCACGTTGACTGAGACAACTGCACACGTCCTCGCGCAACAGCAGTTGGAGGAGACGAACACCGTCCTCACCGCGATTAACGCACTCGCGCTGCGCGTCAATGCGACGAAGGACCTGCCGACGATCTTCCAGTATGCGCTTGATACCCTGATCGAACTCCTGCATCTCGATCAGGGTGTGGTCGGCATCGTCAATTTCGCGGACCGAACGCTCCGCCTCGTAGCGGATCGCCTGCCCCGGCAGCCCCGACCTAATGCACCGATCCCCCTCGATGAGACCTTCACACTCCGCGCGATCGAGCAGTACACCTGCCCCGTCGTGATCGAGGATGTCGCGTCCGACCCCCGGCTGTTGCCGCTCGAGCGCGCGATCTTCGGTGCGAACGGCGCGCGCGCTCTCCTGCTCGTGCCGATTCTCGTTGAAGGCGCTTGGTATGGCGTGATGGTATTGCACGCGACGAGCGCGCCGCGCACGTTCACCATAGACGAAATCGCGTTGTCAGAGACGGTCAGCAACCAACTCGCGGTTGCTGTCCGCAATGCACAACTGTACGAGCAGACGCAGCAGCGGATGACCGAACTTGCCACGCTTGCCGCAGTGGGCGCGACGGTTGCTGCCTCGCTCGATTTCGATGAAGTCGTGAACCGCGTCCTCGCTGCGGTTGCTGCGCTCATCCCGCATGACCGGGCGTTCCTGATGCTGGACGAAACGCCGGACGCGTTGCGCGTCGTCGCTGCGCGCATGGTTTCCGTACCAGGTGGCCCACAACTCGGTGAGCTCGTGCCAAAGAAAGAGAGCCTCAACGGGTGGGTTTTTGAACATTGCCAACCGCTCTGTGTCGCGGACCTCCGCGATCCGCGCACGACGATACGGCGGTTTATTCCTCCCCTGCGCGATCCTCATCTTCGGGCGGTGCTTTGCGTGCCACTCATCGCGCGCGAGCAGGCCATCGGTACGATTTATCTGGCACGGTATGTCCCGGATGCATACACGGATGAGGATTTGGAGCGGTTGCGCGCTGTGGCCACGCAGGCCGCCTCTGCGATTGCCAATGCGCGCCTCTACACGCAAAGCGTGCAGCAAGTGGGCCAGTTGCAGCGGCTCAATGACGAACTGGAGGCGCTGCGGAAGGTTGGCCTCGCGACGACCGGCACGCTCGATCTCCCGGCCGTCCTCCGCCGCGTGCTGGCGGAAATCGCGCGTGTCGTGCCGTACCAGCAGGGCATGATCTGCCTCGACGTGCCGGAGCGGGGCATGTTGCGCATCGAGGCGGCGACCGGATCGGTGATTGAACCGCTTCTCGGCGCCGAGATGCGCATTGACCAGAGCATGAACGGATTTGTCTATACACGGGGCGAAACTGTCTGCGTGGACGACTTCTGGGAATCGGACGAATGGCTGACCCGCTCGCACCGTATCAACGTGGAACCAGACGAGTTGCACAGCGTCCTCTGCGCACCTCTCCGCATCGGCGGGCAAAGCATCGGCACGATGTATCTCGCCCACGGCACGCCCGCGATCTATCACGCTGAAGACATCGAGCGGATCGAGCGATACAGTAGCCAGGTGGCGGTGGCGGTGGCGAACGCGCGCCTCTTTGCGCAGGTGCAGCGGCAAGTGGACGAACTGCGCTCGCTCAACTCCGAATTGGAGACGATGCACGAGATCGGTATGGCCGTCAGCGCGTCACTCGATCCGGCGGTCGTCCTCCCTCGTGTCCTGTCGGAGATCCGTCAAATCATCCCTGCCGAGTCGGGCTACGTCACCCTCCTCGAACCGGACGGCGAGACGCTTCGCATCGTCGGCGATTTCGGCTTCGACACACCTCGGACTGGCGAGCGGATGCCTGTTGGGAAGAGCATCAACGGGCAGATCATCACGTCCCGGCATACCATCCGCATCGGCGATGTCTGGGCCGACCCCGCGTGGCAAGTGATGTGGCATAACGCTCCCGCACTGATCGCGCCGCGTATGCGTAACCTGCTCGGCACGCCGCTGATCGTCGCCGGGGCGGTGATCGGGACGCTCTATCTGGTTCACAGCGAGACGGACATTTTCACCGAGCGGGATGAGGCACGGCTCGAACAATACGCGGCCCAGACGGCAATCGCGGTCGCGAATGCGCGCTTGTACGAGCAGATTCAGGCGCAGGTGGCGGCGTTGCGCCGCTTGAACACCGATCTCGAAACGGCGAACCAGCACAAGAGCGAATTTCTCGCTACGATGAGCCACGAATTGCGCACGCCACTGAACGCGATCATCGGCTTCTCGGAATTGCTGGCGGATGACATCGTCATTAATGAAGACGAACGCCGCGAATGCCTGATGGACATCCATTCCAGCGCGCAGCATCTGCTCTCGCTGATCAACGATGTGCTCGATGTCGCGAAGATCGAGTCTGGCAAGATGGAGATGCGCCCCGTCGCCTTCGCGGTCGCGGATGAACTGCGGGAAGCCGAGCGCGTAATGGCCCCGCTCATCTTCAACAACCGGCAGACGCTCTCCGTCGCTGTCGCGCCGACAACGCCGCACGTCTACGCGGATCGGGCGAGGTTTCGGCAGATCGTCCTCAATGTCCTCTCGAACGCGAACAAGTTCACGCCGGAAGGCGGGAGCATCACTGTTGAGGCGATGAGTACTGGGGATCAGGTCTGCATCCGCATCACGGACACCGGCATCGGTATCCACCCGGAGGACGTGCCCAAAGTCTTCGAGGCGTTCCGTCAGATTGACGGCTCGCTCTCGCGCCGCTACAACGGCACCGGTCTCGGCCTTGCCCTGACCAGGCAACTCGTCGAATTGCAAGGCGGGACCATTGGCTTCGAGAGCGAACCCGGTGTCGGCACGACCTTTACAATCGAGTTGCCTGCGGCACAGGAAGGGTTGAGGACTGAGGAATGAGCGAGGCTCATCGCAACGGCGGGAAAATCACGACCGAGAAGAGCACAACACCTGCCGGGAGCAGACCGCTCAGTCCTCAGTCCTCAGTCCTTCCCCTCGTCCTCAGTCCTTTCCCCTTCGTTGTGGAACCGCCGCGCGCTACCCGTCGTATCTTCTCATGGGTCCTGTTATGATACGACGTGACCGGAGGACGCTATGACTGATACTGATGCACGACTGCGCTACCCAGGAGCCGCGCCCGCGCGCCGGCCGAGCAGGCTGGACCGGATTCCGGGCTATCGTGGCTACCACGAGAAAGAGGCGCGCCGCGATGCCGATGGCGCGCTTCGCCGGATGCTCGCGCAGGACTACACCGCGCAGCACACGCGGCTGACGCGCGTCCAGCAGACGCTGCTCGCCGCGCGCCGCCTCGATCAACTCGCGCCGGTGGACCAGGCCGCCGGGCGGCTCAATCACTTCATTGACCGCGTGCGTACTGCGACCTACGGCTACGCTGGGTTGCGCGACAGTGTGCAGGTTGACGAGCGCGCGCTCGATCAACTCTACCAGTTCGACCTCGCGCTCGCGGACGGCGTGGACGAGGTCAGCGCGAAGGTGGATGCCATCGAGCAGGCAGCCGAGAGCGGTGGCGATCTCCACGCGCCACTCGCCGACCTCGATAGTACGGTGCGGGATATGCAGGAGCGGTTCAACGCGCGGGCCGATGTCTTCCAGACCGGTCAGCTGACCGAGAATACGAAACTCTTCGATGTCGTCAAGACGCCTGCGCTATTGGCGACGACCGCGGCGGAGCCGTTGCCGCTCCTGAATCTCAACGACGCAGTAACACTCGACGGTCAGGACTGGCTTGTCGCCGCGCGCACCCGCGTAGACGGCCCGACGCCGTGGACCGACTATCTTCTGCGCGATGGGGAGATGACGAAGTGGCTGACCGTGCCCGGCGATGCATCGCGGCCGATGGCGCTGACCGAACAGGTGGATTTCTGGACGCGCGTCCCGCCCGTCACGCCGCTGATCTTCGGTGGTGTGACGTACTCGCTCGCCGAGCACCTGAGCGGTGCGGGCACGATTACGGGCACGGCGGGCGAGCGGACGGGTACTGTCAACGCCTATGTCTATTCGGGTGTTGATGGCGCCTATCTCGCCCTTCGCGACTGGGGCAGTGATCGCCAGGCGCTCGTCGGCCATGCGATGAACCGTACCGATGTGGAATTTTATCCGCAGCAGGCGGCAACAACAGGGCGATAATGGTGGACGACGGAGAAGGAGACGAGGACTCATGGGTATTCTCGACCGGATGACACGGCTGATTCGTGCCAATGTCAATGACATGGTTGACCATGCCGAAGACCCCGCAAAGATGCTGGATCAGTTGATCCGGGAAATGAACGATCAGATTCACATGGCGCGCGGGCAGGTCGCGGCGATGATCGCGCAGGAAAAAGAACTGCAAATGGACTATGACCAGTCCTCCCACCAAGCCTCCGAGTGGGACCGTAAAGCGGAACTCGCCGTCACGCAGGGCAAGGATGACCTCGCGCGGGAAGCCTTGCGCCGCAAGCGGGACAACGACGAGCACGCGCAAGTCTACGCCTCGAACTTGCAGTCGCAGGAAGAGATGGTTGCGAAACTGAAGGGACAGTTGCAGCAGTTGGAGGCGAAGTACGAGTCCGCCCGCGCCAACCGGGACGTGTTGATCGCGCGGCAGCGACGGGCTGAGGCGGTGCAAAAAGTCTCCAGCACGATGTCCGGCCTGAAATCACTGGAGCCGGGCGAGGAACTGGATCGCATGGAGCGGCGCATCCGTTCCAACGAAGCCAAGGCGCTCGCCGAGCAGGATCTCGCGTCCGATTCAATGGGCGCGCAGTTCGCCGAACTCGACAGCGGTCTCGAAGTGGAAGATGACCTGCAAAAGCTCAAGGCGCGCGTGCAAGGCGGGCAGCAAGCCCTCCCGTCCGGCCAGAATATGGACGAACTCGCCGCCCTCAAAGCGCGTATGGGCGCCCACGAAGGCGCTGCCCTCGGTGCGGGGGATGGACAATCTACCGGTATGGCAAGCGCGACGAATACACAAAGCGAACAGCAAGCAGACGGCGGGCAGCAACCGCATCCGCAAGCGTCGCCACCCGGCAGGCAGCAATAACAGCGCTGAGTCGCATCTGCTGCGTGCCAGGGCCGTTGTCTCAGCACTCAGCACTCGGCACTCGGCACTGCGCGACGAAGGAGCGTTTCCGTGGCGATGTTGGATGTCATTGAATGGGTAGATCAGGGAAGTAATGAGATCGTCCACCGGGTGCCGGAGTATGGCTCCGGGGAGTTCCGGCTTGGCTCGCAGTGCATCGTGCGCGATAGCCAGGTGGCGGTTTTCTTCCGGGACGGCAAGGCGCTCGACACGCTGCCGCCGGGGCGGCACACGCTCTCGACACAGAATATCCCGACCCTCACCGGTATCCTCAGTATTCCGTTTGGGCATAAGTCGCCCTTCCGTGCTGAGGTTGTCTATGTCTCACTCAAAGAGTTCCTTGACATGAAATGGGGGACGCCGCAGCCGATCATCTACCGGGACAGCGATCTCGGCGTCGTGCGGCTGCGCTCGTTCGGCACCTATGCGATGCGCGTCGTGGACCCGCAACTCTTTGTCAATACGATCGTCGGCACGCAGGGCGTCTTCCGCGCCGAAGACATCGGCAATTACCTTCGCTCGATTATCGTCCAGCAACTGACGGTGCTGATGGGCCAGGTGATGAAGAGCGTCCTTGACCTCGCTGTGATGTATGAGCAGTTGGCGCTGGCGACCAAGACCGCTGTCGCCGATCAGTTCGCGGCCTATGGACTGCAACTCGATACATTCCAGATCGGCGCGATCACGCCGCCGGACGAGGTGCAGGCGAAGATTGACGAGCGGTCGAGCATGGGCGCTCTCGGCAACCTCGATCAGTACATGAAGTACCGCACCGCGCAGGCAATTGGCGATGCCGCGAATAATCCCGGCGAGGGTGGCTCGGCATTTGGCGCGGGCATCGGCTTCGGTCTTGGTAGTCAGGCCGCGAACGCGATGCGCCAGCAGTCGCAGGAACCGGTAGTCGGCGGTCAGCAGCCAGCAGTCAGCAGCCAGCCCACTCAGTCCTCAGGCCTTATTCCTCAGTCCTCCCCAACGACGGGGCCGAAGTTCTGCCCGAACTGCGGCTTCGGCCTCCCCGCGATGCCGGATGGCGGCACGCCGAAGTTTTGCCCAAACTGCGGGAACAAACTGCGGGACTGAGAGAGGTTGGGGGTTTAGGTTTTCCACCATAGTCTATACATATCCATCTCATAGGCGTGACGCATCATCATTGGGCATATTCAGGAATTACGCGCAGGGGCTATTGACGAAGAGGTGATTCGTAGTATACTGCATGTTTGCGGATGCCTGCGGCGGTGCGATCGGCGTCAGACATAAGATCGAGGTAGATTGCCACATCGAACGATCCGAGATGAGCGATACTGGGTGGGGGAAACCTCGCCCTTCTGGTGTCTCTCCACTTTCTTCCTCGTTGCTCACCAGCTTACGGCAACCGGCGGTCAGATGCAACTCCGGCAGGCCGCAGTCAGCCCGTTCGTGAAACGGTAACGTACCGGCATGCCGCGCGAATCCATGCGGCATGCCGGTCATTCGCAGAGTGTTTTGGGTCTGTAGTGTTTCAAGGGGGAAAGACACATGGTGATTGAGGTTCAAACTTCCCCGCAGCGTGTGATTCCGTTCCCGGATCGCCGCTCATTTGGTAAGATTCCGGCGGTATTGGAGATGCCGCACCTCGTCCAAATTCAACTTGATTCTTTCCGCTGGTTTCTCGAAGAAGGAATGAAGGAACTCCTCGCGGAGATTTCGCCGATCACCGATTTCACCGGCAAGAGCATGGAACTGTCGTTCCTTGATTTCGAGTTCGGTGAGGCCCGCTATACCGAGGGCGAGTGCCGCGAGCGGGACATGACCTATTCCGTCCCGCTCCGGGTCAAGACGCGCCTACTCATCAAGGAGACGGGCGAAATCAAGGACTCCGAAATCTTTATGGGCGACTTCCCAATGATGACGCGCGATGGCACGTTCATCATCAACGGCGCGGAGCGCGTCGTCGTCTCCCAACTCGTCCGCTCGCCCGGTATCTACTTCACTGCGACGGAGGACCCTTCGACGGGTCGCCATCTGTTCGCGGCGAAACTGATCCCGAACCGCGGTGCATGGCTGGAGTTCGAGACATCCAATCGAGACATCCTCTCCGTCAAGGTGGATCGCAAGCGGCGCATGCCGGTGACGATCCTGCTGCGCGCCCTCGGCTACGGCACGGACGAGCAACTGATGGACCTCTTCAAGGAAATTGATATTGACGAGCATCACCGCTACATCGCGGCGACGCTCGACAAGGAACCGATGAAGGGGACGACGGACGAGAAGAAGGGGCGCGACGAGGCGCTGCTGGAACTCTACAAGCGCATTCGGCCGGGTGACCCACCGACGCGTGAGAATGCCGAGAACCTGCTCAAGAACCTCTTCTTCTACGCGCGCCGCTACGACCTCGCGAAGGTTGGCCGGTACAAGTTGAATAAGCGGCTCGGCGAAGACGCAGCGAACGAGACCCGTGTTCTCACCCACGAGGACATTATCAAGATCGTCTCGACGATGATTCGCCTGAACAATGGTATCGGCGAGCCAGACGACATTGACCATCTCGGCAACCGCCGCATCCGTGCGGTCGGCGAGTTGATCCAGATGCAGGTGCGCGCCGGGCTTGCCCGCATGGAGCGCGTCGTCAAGGAGCGCATGACGATCCAGGACCCGGAGACGGCGACAGCGAACGCGCTCATTAACATCCGCCCGGTGATGGCATCGGTCCGCGAGTTCTTCGGCGGGTCGCAGTTGTCGCAGTTCATGGACCAGACGAACCCGCTCGCCGAACTGACGAATAAGCGGCGCCTCTCCGCGCTCGGCCCCGGTGGCCTCAGTCGCGACCGCGCCGGGTTCGATGTGCGCGACGTGCATCACTCCCACTATGGTCGCATCTGCCCGATTGAGACGCCGGAAGGCCCGAACATCGGTCTGATCGGCTCGCTCGCAACGTACGGGCGTATCAACCAGTATGGCTTTATCGAGACGCCGTACCGCCGCGTGCTCCGGCTGCTCGATATGCAGCGCGACGCGGATCGCCTCGTCGGTCAGACGCTCGCGGAGCGCGTCGTGGATCCGACGACGAGCAAGGAGATCGGCGCATCCGGCACCGTTGTGGACAAGAAACTCGCGGACAAGATCGCGAAGGCGGGTCTGCGGACGGTGCGGATCAAGCCGGTCGTCACGGACGAGATCGAGTACCTTTCTGCTGATGTAGAAGAAGACTTCACGATCGCGCAGGCGAACGCGCTGCTCAATGAGAACAATCACTTCAAGGACGACCGCGTCTCGGCACGGCACGGCTCGCGCATTATGATCGAAGTGATTGACCGGATTGACTACATGGATGTCTCGCCGAAGCAGGTCGTCTCGGTCGCGACGGCGCTCATCCCCTTCCTCGAACACGACGACGCAAACCGTGCCTTGATGGGTGCGAACATGCAGCGGCAGGCCGTGCCGCTCCTGCGGCCCGAAGCGCCGGTCGTCGGCACCGGCATCGAGTATCAGACGGCGCGCGACAGTGGCCAGGTCGTCGTGGCGCGTGAGAACGGCGTCGTGACGAGCGTGGACGGTCGACGTGTCGTCACGCGGGACGATGAAGGCGTGGAGCATGTCTATCCACTGCACAAGTTCCGACGCTCGAACCAGGATACCTGCATCAACCAGCGGCCCATCGTCCACTTGGGCGATACGATCTCTGCGAATCAGATCATCGCGGACTCGTCTTCGACCGAGAATGGCGAACTTGCCCTCGGCCAGAACGTGCTCGTCGCGTTCATGCCCTGGGAAGGCGGCAACTTCGAGGACGCGATCCTCGTCTCGCAGCGGCTGGTGCAGGAGGACTACTTTACCTCCATCCACATCGAGAAATACGAGTGCGAGGCGCGGGACACGAAACTCGGCCCGGAAGAGATCACGCGGGACATCCCGAACGTCGGTGAGGACAGCCTTGCCGATCTCGACGACCGTGGCATCATCCGCGTCGGCGCGGAAGTGCGGCCGAACGATATTCTCGTCGGTAAGGTGACGCCGCGGGGTGAAACCGATCTTTCCGCTGAGGAGCGGCTCCTCCGCGCAATCTTCGGTGAGAAGGCGCGCGATGTGAAGGACACGAGCCTGCGCGTCCCGCACGGTGCGCGCGGCACGATCATTGATGTCAAGGAATACTCGCGGGAGGCCAATGACGAGTTGCCTGCTGGGGTCAACCAGATGGTGCGCGTGATGATCGCGCAGCGCCGGAAGATCTCCGAGGGCGACAAGATGGCCGGACGCCACGGCAACAAGGGTGTCATCTCGCGCATCCTGCCGATCGAGGATATGCCCTATCTGCCCGATGGTCGGCCGGTGGACATTATCTTGAACCCGATCGGCGTGCCATCCCGCATGAACCTCGGCCAGTTGCTGGAAACGCACCTCGGCTGGGCGGCGCGTGAACTCGGCTTTCGAGTCGCAACGCCCGTCTTCGACGGCGCGCGGGAGTCTGAAATCGAGGCGCTTCTGGAGGAGGCCGGCTTGCCAATTGACGGCAAGGTGGATCTCTACGACGGGCGCACGGGCGAGCGATTCGACCGGCCTGTCACGGTTGGCATCATTTACATGCTGAAACTGGCCCACCTCGTGGAGGACAAGATTCACGCGCGCTCCACAGGCCCATACTCGCTTGTCACGCAGCAACCACTGGGTGGCAAGGCGCAGTTCGGTGGCCAGCGCTTCGGCGAGATGGAAGTCTGGGCATTGGAGGCGTACGGCGCGGCGCATATCCTGCAGGAGATGATCACTGTCAAGTCGGACGACGTGGTTGGTCGCGTCAAGACCTACGAGGCGATCGTCAAGGGCGAGGAGATCCGTGACGCGGGCGTGCCGGAATCATTCAAGGTACTCGTCAAGGAACTGCGGTCGCTCGGCCTCTCTGTAGAAGTGATCAACGAGGACGATCAGGCGGTCGAGTTCACCGAGGATACGTCGTCGGACATCCTCTCGACGCTGGACAATATCAATATGCGCGGCTTCGAGACGCGGGAGTAACGGAAGTAGGCAGCAGACAGTAGTTGGAAGACAGAACGAAAAGATGGTGCGCGGCGCTTTTCGCTCTCGACTGACGACTGTCTGCCGGCTACTCCCCGCTCGTCGCTCATTGCTGTCAGGGGGAAATCATGTTTGATGTCAATAACTTCGATGCCATCCGCATTAGCCTCGCCTCACCGGAGGCGATCAAGTCGTGGTCCTACGGCGAAGTGACGAAGCCGGAGACGATCAATTACCGGACACTGCGCCCGGAGTTCGGTGGCCTCTTCTGCGAGCGCATCTTCGGCCCCCAGAAGGACTGGGAGTGCGCCTGCGGCAAGTACAAGCGCATCCGCTTCAAGGGCGTCATCTGCGACAAATGCGGCGTCGAGGTGACGCGCGCCAAGGTGCGTCGCGAGCGGATGGGTCACATCGAACTTGCCGCGCCCGTCAGCCATATCTGGTATGTCAAGGGCACGCCGAGCCGGTTGGGCTTGCTGCTCGACATCTCACCGCGCAACCTCGAACGCGTCCTCTATTTCGCGGCGTATATCGTCACGCGCGTGGATACTGATGCACGCAAGCAACTCGTCGCGGACATTTATGCCGAACTCGAGGAGACGAAGGCGGAACTGCGCCACGATGCCGAGGAGAAGATCGCTGTCATTACCGGCGAGCGAGACGCAGACCTTTCCAATCTCACGTCCGGCCATTCCGGCCTCGTGCGGGATTTTGAATCGCGCCTGAAGGCTGATAGTGCTGAGGTCGAGAAAGAATACGAGACGATCCATGACGAACTCGAGCAGATGATGGGTGAGAGTGCGACTGAACCCGTCGAATTCTTCGGTCAGGTCATCGTCCACGAGGGCGAAGCGATCAACGATGATCGGCTGCTCGCCCTCAAGGAGGCGCAGGACGCGCGGATCGAGGAATTGCAGGCGCAGGCGGAGCGCGACAAGGGCTCCAGCCAGGCGCTTTCCGGCGCGGAGGCGGATCAGAACCGTTACGAGGCGGACGAGCGCACCAAGAAGATTTTCGGCGAGGCCGAGGCGCGTATCGCCGAGGAGCAGGGGCAGGCGGACGAGATCATCCGCGAGATCGAAGCGTTGCAGCCAATGCAGATCATCTCCGAGGCCCAGTATCGCGATTTGCAGGAGATCGCGCCGGACATTTTCAATGCCGGCATGGGAGCGGAGGCGATTTACGACATCGTCGTCAAGACCGACCTCGAAGAGATGGCAACAAAACTGCGTGACGATATCGAGACGACGAGTGGCTTGAAGCGCAAGAAGGCGATGAAGCGGCTGCGCGTTGTCGAGGCACTGCGCAAGAGTGGCAACCGCCCCGAATGGATGATTTTCACCGTCCTCCCTGTCATCCCGCCAGACCTCCGGCCAATGGTGCAGTTGGATGGCGGCCGCTTCGCGACCTCCGACCTCAACGACCTCTATCGCCGTGTTATCAACCGGAACAACCGTCTGAAGCGGCTATTGGAACTCCAGGCGCCGGAGATCATCGTCCGCAACGAGAAGCGGATGCTGCAGGAAGCGGTGGACGCGCTGATTGACAACGGGCGGCGCGGTCGCGTCGTTTCGGGCAGTGGCAAGCACAAGTTGAAGAGCCTGAGCGACATGCTCAAGGGCAAGCAGGGACGGTTCCGCCAGAACCTGCTCGGCAAGCGCGTGGACTACTCGGGTCGCTCGGTGATCGTCGTCGGGCCGGACCTGAAACTGAATCAGTGCGGCCTGCCGAAGCGGATGGCGCTGGAACTCTTCAAGCCGTTCGTCATGCGGCGGCTCGTCGAACGCGGGCATGCTCACAACATTAAGGCAGCGAAGCGCATCGTCGAGCGCGTCGAGCCGAAGGTCTGGGATGTTCTCGAAGAGGTCATCCAGGACTATCTCGTGCTCCTCAACCGCGCCCCGACCTTGCACCGCCTCGGTATCCAGGCCTTCGAGGTGCAGTTGGTCGAGGGGAGCGCAATCCAGATCCATCCAATGGTGACGGGTGCGTACAACGCGGACTTCGACGGCGATCAGATGGCTGTGCATGTGCCGCTCTCGCGAGAGGCGCAGAAGGAGGCGCGGGAGCGGATGCTCTCGATTCACAACCTGCTTAAGCCGTCCGACGGTGAACCGATCGTCACGCCGACGCTCGAAATGGTGCTCGGTTGCTACTACATCACCCTGCCGCACGACGGCGTGAAGGGCGAGGGCAAGATTTACTCCAGCGCGGAGGAAGTAATTCTGGCCTACAATATGGGCATGGTAGACATCCAGGCGAAGGTGAAGGTGCGGCTGCCGTACAAGACGCCGACCGATACCGCCGACAAGTTTCAGCAGCAAATCATCGAGACGACGCCTGGTTGCGTGATCTTCAACGAGGAATTGCCGACCAGCCTCCGCTTCTGGAACGAGCCGATGGACCGGAAGGCGCTCCGCCGCTTGATGGCCGAATGCTACCGCGACTTCACGGAGGAGGCGAACGAGAAGGTCGCTGCCGGGAAGTTGACGCCGATGGCCGCGCGCGAGGAAGCGGCCCGCAAGACGGCGAATGTCGCGGACAAGATCAAGCGGCTCGGCTTCCGCTTCGGTACTCGCAGTGGCATGACGATCTCTGTGTCGGATATCTCAATCCCGCACGAGAAGGAGCAGATCATCGAGGAGGCCGACGCCCGTGCCGGTGAGTTCGAGCGGGACTACCGCCGCGGTCTCATCACCGATGGCGAGCGGTACCGCGAGGTCGTCAATATCTGGACGAATGCCCGCGAGGACGTCAAGCGTGCAGTGGAGAAGAACCTCGACCTGCATAACCCGCTCTCGATGATGGCAGGGTCTGGCGCGAAGGGGAACATCACCCAGATCGCCCAGATGGCCGGTATGCGCGGTCTCGTCTCCGACCCGCAAGGGAAGGTGATTGACCTGCCGATCCGCTCGAACTTCCGCGAGGGAATGACAGTGTTGGAGTACTTTGCCTCCACCCACGGTGCGCGTAAGGGCCTTGCGGATACCGCGCTGCGGACGGCGGACTCCGGCTACCTGACCCGCCGCCTTTGCGACGTGGCGCAGGAAGTGATCATCATCGAGGAGGACTGCGGTACGAAGGCCGGTATCTGGATGGCGCGCAATGACACGCCGGATGACCTCACCCTCTTCGCGAGTCGGTTGACCGGGCGCGTCGCGGGGGCGGATGTTGTGGACGCCGAGGGCAACGTTGTCGCCAGGCGCAATCACATCATTGACGAGGAGACGGCTCAGAAGGTCTCGGATTTGCAGGATCGCGTCTTCCTCCGCTCCGTTCTCGCCTGCGAGACGACGCACGGCGTCTGTCGTAACTGCTACGGGCGGGATCTCGCCACGGGCAAAAATATTGACCTCGGTGAGGCGGTCGGCATCGTCGCCGCGCAAGCGATCGGCGAGCCGGGCACGCAACTGACGATGCGCACCTTCCACACCGGCGGTGTGGCCGGTGACGACATCACCAGCGGTCTGCCCCGCGTCGAGGAACTCTTCGAGGCGCGCGTCCCGAAGGGGCAGGCGATCCTCGCGGAGATTGACGGCACGGTGGACATCACCTCGGAAGAACAGGTACGCAAGGTGGTCATCACCGGCACTGATGTCTTCTCGCAGGGGTTGATCGTGCCGGAAAACTTTAATGTCATCGTCCAGAGCGGCGATAAGGTCGCCGAGGGGCAGATCATCGCGGAGTCGAATGTCGAGAGCGATGCACGGCGCATCGTCTCACCGGCGGACGGCATCGTGACGACCGAACCCGGTCGCCTGACGGTGCGGGAAGAAGCGCCCACGCGGGAGTACATCATCCCGTTCGGCGCGAACATCCGCGTCGCGGACGCCGAGCAAATCACAGCGGGGACGCAGATCACCGACGGGCCGAAGGACCCGCAGGAGATCCTTACCATCCTCGGTCGTGAGGCCGTGCAACGGTACCTCGTGGACGAAGTGCTGCGCGTCTATCGGTCGCAGGGTGTGAACACAAACGAGAAGCACATCGAAGTGATTGTCCGGCAGATGCTCCGCAAGGTGCGCATCGAGAATGCCGGCGACACGGATCTGCTGCCGGATGACCTCGTGGACCGCGTGACCTTCGAGGAGACGAACCGCGAGGTGCTGGCGCAGGGCGGCGAGCCGGCGACGGCGCAGCCGGTATTACTCGGCGTGACCAAGGCGAGCCTGACGACGGACAGTTTCCTCTCCGCCGCCTCCTTCCAGGAGACGACGCGGGTGCTGACCGAAGCCGCAATCAACGGCCGGATTGACCGGCTGCGCGGCCTGAAGGAGAACGTCATCATCGGCAAGTTGATCCCGGCGGGGTCGGGCTTCGCGGCCCGCTATGCCTCACAGGCGGAAGCGCCGCTCGCGACACTCTCCCGCGATCTCGGCATAAACGACGAGGATACCCGTGCGCTGATGGGCGACGATGACGCCCTGACCGCTGCAACCCTCGCCGCCATGGAACGCGAGCGTGACGCAATGCTCACACCAGAGGACGACGAGCCGGGTTTCGAGCCTGACTTCGAGGACGAACTCGATACGGCGCCGAACGTCGCGGACGATGACGACTAGGTTGCCCTAACCCCCAACCCCTTCCCCACCGGGGAAGGGGAGTCGGAAGGGACGATACGAGATCGTAGATAGGGTAAGGGCGCACGGCCGTGCGCCCTTTTTCATGTGTGGACAGCGGTATGGAGAACGCGTCGTGTGTCAGGCATTTCAGCATGTCACGATCGTCAAGCCGCATGGTCTGACATCCGTGCATAACTCCGTTGGCTGCTACCGCTACTATTCCCGCCTGATGCATGAGTTATGCACGGATGTCAGGTATGGTGGCCTGACCCATGTGAAGCCGATCTATGTGCGAAATTCGCTCCATGTCATTGATGTCGTCATCGCACGAGCCTACAGGGAGGGATTGCGGCGCGATAGCGCACCAGTAGATCAACCTGAACAAGAGCAGAGAGAGAAACGCCACTGGGATAGATTCTCAGCGGCGTTCTTCGTGTGCATTGTCAATCAGCGGCGACGGTGCGCATTGCCTCCGGGAGTAAATCCACGCTGCGGCTGTCGCGCTGGGTGGTGGCGATTTCCGTAAAGCGCTCGACCGGCATGGACTTCAAGTCCTCACCGCTCCGCAGGCGGACGGAGACCGCACCCGCTTCCGCCTCGCGATCGCCGACAACGAGCATGTAGGGTACTTTCTGCACCTGCGCGTCGCGAATCTTTGCCTGCATACGGCCATCGGAGAGGTCCGCCTCGGCGCGGATACCATGCTTCTTCAGTTGCGCGACGACCTGGTTTGCATACTCCTGATGCCGGTCGGCAATCGGGATGACCATCGCCTGCACAGGCGCGAGCCAGACGGGGAAGGCGCCCGCGTAGTGCTCGATTAGGCCACCGACGAACCGTTCCATCGAGCCGAGCACGGTTCGGTGCACCATTACCGGGCGGTGCCGCTCACCGTCGTCGCCGATGTACGACATATCGAAGCGATCCGGCAGTTGCATGTCCACCTGGATCGTCGGCCCCTGCCACTCGCGACCAATCGCGTCGTACAGTTTGATATCAATCTTTGGCGCGTAGAAGGTGCCGCCGCCCTCGTCCACCTCATATGCCATGCCGCGCGTATCAAGCGCCCGACGCAGCATCTCGGTTGCGTGCTCCCATGCTTCCTCGGTGCCGACCCACTTCTCCGGTCGGGTAGCGAGGTAGGCGCTGTAGGTGTAGCCGAAGGTCTGCATCATGTCGTCAACGAGATCAATAACGTGATTGACTTCGTCTTCGAGTTGGTCCGGCGTGCAGAAGATGTGCGAGTCATCCTGTGTGAAGCCGCGGACACGAAGCATGCCATGCAGCACGCCGGAGCGCTCGTAGCGATAGACTGTGCCGAGTTCCGCCCATCGCAGGGGCAGATCGCGATAGGAGCGCGTGCGGGTGTTGTAGATCGTGATCGCGGCGGGGCAGTTCATCGGCTTGACATAGTAGTCTGTGCCATCAATGTCCATCGGGGAGTACATATTCTCTGCGTAGGTCTGTAAGTGGCCGCTCCGCTGGAAGATCGCGCCATTGTGGATGTGCGGTGTATAGAGCAGGTCGTAGCCTCGATCGAAATGCACCTGCTTCCAGAAATTCTCGATCTCGTTACGGATGATCGCGCCCTTCGGATGCCAGAGGATCAGCCCCGCACCGATCTCGTCCGAGGTGCTGAAGAGGTCGAGTTCGCGTCCGAGGCGGCGATGGTCGCGCCGTTCCGCTTCCTCCAACTGGTGGAGGTAGGCGTCGAGATCGGCCTGCGATTCCCACGCGGTCGCGTAGATGCGCTGCAACTGCTGGCGATGCTCGTCGCCGCGCCAGTATGCTCCGGCAACCCGCATCAACTTCACTGGCCCGATCTGCCCCGTATGTTCCACATGCGGCCCGGCGCAAAGGTCGGTGAACGGCCCGTCCTGGTAGAACGAGACTTCCTCGCCCTCCGGCAGATCGTTGATCAGTTCGATCTTGTAGGGTTGATCCTTGAAGAAGGCGCGCGCCTCATCGCGGGTGACGATTTTCTTGACGAACGGGGATTTTGCCGCGACGCGCTCTTGCATGCGCCGCTCGATTTCCGGGAAGTCGTCGGGCGTCAGCGGGCGTGGGAGGTCGAAATCGTAGTAGAAACCATCCGCAATTGGCGGGCCGATGGCGAGCTTCGCGTCCGGGAAGATGCCGAGTACCGCCTCGGCCATCACATGCGCCGCCGAGTGACGCATCTTACGGAGGGGCGTCCAAATATCGCCGTCGTGCCGATCCGGTGATACGAGTCCGGCGGCGTCCGCCTCCATCTCTGTGCCGATGTCGTCGTTCTGTTCGCGCATGGGGGGAAGCCCTCCTGATAACAAAAAAGCCCGACCCCGCAACGAATGGGGACGGGGCGACCGGTCACCACTGCCGGTCCCTGCGTTCCGAGGAGAAGAGGTGGGCGATACTGGGCTCGAACCAGTGACCTCCACGATGTCAACGTGGCGCTCTAACCAACTGAGCTAACCGCCCCTCGCCTCGTGAGGGGTAGGATAGCACGACCCCAAGCGGCATGCAAGTGCGTAAATGGGTTCGGTCAGGATTATATATTCTCATGTTTCCTGGGGAATACCTACCCCCTGGCCCCTCCCGACGCGGGAGGGGAGTCATTCCGGATCCCCTTCCGGGCACCCTTTAGGCAGTAGGGAGGGTTTCCCCGCGAAATATGAGAACGCGAATCCCTGCCTATCCTGTACAGACAGTTGACAAAATGTTTGGAGACATGGGAGTATCATGCAACGGATCGTTTCGTGCGGAGCCATGAGGCTTATGATGCTCTTTTTCCTTTCTCCGTCCCGTTGCAGCGCTTTTCGGCAAAGGACGCGTCTCATGGCTCGCTCCGCATCTTCTTCTACCTATCGCGCCGCGCCGCACACCCGGCCGCTCCCCGCGACGCGGCGGAGCGCCCGCGCGCGGCAGCGACGGAGCGTGCCGCTCTTCCGTCTCTTTGTCGTGCTTCTGTTCGCCGCGCTCATCTGCACGGTTGTCGCGGGGCTGGCGCTGGGTGTGTTGATCGAGCGGCAGGCGGGGCGGGATGAGGTGCGGCCATCGGATGCGATCGTTGTGCTCGGCGCAGCGCAGTGGAATGGGAAGCCGTCACCTGTGTTGCAGGCGCGCCTCGATCACGCTTTCGATCTGTACGCCGCCGGGCTTGCGCCGAAGGTGATCGTCACCGGGGGGATCGGCACCGGCGACAGTTACTCCGAGGGTGAGGTGGCGCGGCAGTATCTCCTACGAAAGGGTGTGCCAACAGCCGCCGTGTTGACCGAGAATCGCGGTCGCTCATCCTATGAATCCATGGAAGGCGCGACCCTGCTCATGCAACGCAACGGCTGGCATCGTGCGCTCCTCGTCTCCGACCCGTTTCATATGTATCGCCTCAAGCGGATGGCGACGGACCTCGGCATCCAGGCGGCGACCTCCCCGACGCACACCAGCCCGATCCGCCCCGGCAGCAACGAGGAACGTCGCTATATGCTCCGCGAAATCGCCACCCTCGCCGACTACCTCCTCTTCCGCCATTGACGCAGAAGCCGGGGAGAACCGCAGAGACGCAGAGGACGCAAAGAACGTAGAGATAGGAGAGAAGAATCTTCTTTTCTCCTCTGCGTCCTCCTTGCTCTCTGCGTCTCTGCGGTTCTCCCCGGTTTGATTCCCCGTCTTCCGATCCAATGTCGCTTTTTCGTTACCGAACGGGTAGTTATTCGTTCTGTTTTGTGCAAGGATGAGGGGTCTTGGGGGCGAGGCGCAACGAGGAGTGCATGTTGTGGGGTCATTGGTGCGGGCGCGCGTGCGTCGGGGCGCGTCGTTCGGGTTGTTCGTCGTGCTTTTTCCCATGCTGTGCTTGCTCGTGACGGTTCATGCCGCCACTCCTTTTCTGCTTGACCCGATCTTCCAGCCATTCGCGAGCAGCATCGGCACGGACATTCTCGGCTTGCCGATTTCGCCAGTCATCACGCGCGATGGTATGCGCTATCAGTATACTGAGCGCGCGCGCCTCGAAGCGCCGGTGAGTGGTGGCTCCGTCCAACTGACCCGCGCGGGGGCGATCCTCTCCTCCGGGCGCGATTTCACACAACTGGCGTCGAGCAGCGTCAACACGGACGCGCGCTACTTCCCGGAGACGAATCACAGCCTCGCCTACGGCTTCCGCCTCTACTGGGAGCAGCATGGTGGCGTCACGGTCTTCGGGTTGCCGATCTCCGAGGAATTCGCGGAACTCAATCCGACGGACGGCAGGCGGTACGATGTCCAGTACTTCGAGCGCGCGGAATTCGAGCGGCACCCCGAGTTCGCCGGGACGCCCAATGAGATCCAACTCGGTTTCCTCGGCAAGCAACTTTACCAGTTCTATGAGGGTGTCGGGACGCCGGGAGTGATCGCGCAGACGCCCGGCCTGACGAGGCCCTCCAACCCGGACATCGGCCTCGTCACCGAGTTCACGAACCAGCCGCGCGACCATCTCCTGAAGATGGTCGGCGATCTCGGCGTGCGGTGGGTGCGGCAGCCCGTCCAGTGGTTCGCGCTCGAATCGACACCTGGCGCCTACGACTTCGGCGGCCTCGATCTTCTCCTCAATGATCTGAAGGTGCAGGGCGTCAATGTGCTCCTCACCGTCTCCGGTAGCCCGAAATGGGCGACGGTGGCTGGCGACAACGGCGGCCCGCGCGACCCGGCGGACTTCGCGCGCTTCATGTCCGCGATGGCAACAAAGTTCGCGGGGCGCGTCGGGGCGTATGAAATCTGGAATGAGCCGAATCTCGCGCTCGAATGGGGGCCGCGCGTTGACCCGAACGCCTACGTGGAGATGCTCAAAGCGGTCACGCCCGCCGTCCGTGCGGCGGACCCGCACGCGCTCATCGTTGCCGCCGCACTCGGCCCGACGGGGTACAACGACCTGAAGATCGGCATAGACGATGTGCGCTACCTGGAGCAGTTGGAGGTGTACCAGAACGGCGTCTATCGCTATATGGCGGATGTGCAGGGATCGCATCCCTACGGCTACCGTAGTGCGCCGGATATGCTGCCGCCGGAGAAGGCAAACACGGGAGAGTATACGGGCCATCCCTCGTTCTACTTCCGCCGCATCGAGCAGCAACGGCTGGCGATGATCCGCGCGGGGGATGGAAGCAGGGCAATGTGGATCACCGAGTTTGGCTGGGGGAGCGGCAACTTCCCCGAGTTCTCCGATGTGTCGGCAGAGGCGCGGGCGCAATGGATCACTCAGGCTGTCCAGCAGACCCGCGCCCGCTACCCATGGATCGGCGCGATGTTTGTCTGGAATCTCAACTGGAGCGTCTTCAGCCCCCCCGATGTCTCGTGGGGCTACTTCAGCCTCATCAACCCGGACTACAGCCCGCGCCCCGCCTATAGTGCCGTGAAGTACCTGCCGAAGTAAGGAAGGCAAACCAACCAAGCGCAGCGATCACCGTCCCGTATCTGTCCGGTAGGCGATCTCCACGACCTGGTTCGGCCCGAACTGCCTGACGAACTTGCCGAGTCCGACGGCCCGATCCTCCCCGCTTTCATCCGTCACCAGCAAGCGCTCGCAGAACTCCACGATGTCCTCGACGATCCGCTCGAAGCGATAGTATGCCAGCGCCACCCGATCGATCTCCGTTTGCCCGTATCCCCGGTAGAAGAGCGCCTCTTCCTGAGCAGTGTTCCAAGCGCCGCCCACACCACCGCCGATGAACATCAGGTCGCGCTCTTTCGGTGCGAGAATCAGCGTGTCCCAATCAACAATGTACAGCGCGCCGTCCGTACCGATCAGGAGATTGGCCGCGTGGATATCGGCATGGCACAACACATGTGCAGGCGGTCGGGCACGCAGCGTGTCGCCGAGCGTATCGGCGCGTGCGATGAGATGGGAAATACCGTCGTGTTTCGCGCAGAGGAACGCCGCCAACTCCGCCGCGATGGGATCGGTGAACGCCGTCTCCTCGACACGTACTTGAAGCGCCCGGACGCGGTCACGCCAGAGCGGGGCATAGGTTTCATACGGAATTTGCGCGCGCAGCGTCGGCGGCACACCAACCGTATGCACCTTCCTGAGAGCGGTGCCGAACTCGATCCACTGGCGCTCGGACAACGGTGCTACAAACCCATTCGTACCGGCGATAAACGGGAACAGGATTACCGCGAAGGTGTCCAGGCGTGTCCAGGTTTTCCATTCGCGGGTCGGGATGGGGGCGATAATCTCTGTGATGCCTTGGTTATACAGAAAGCGGGGGATGACTACAGTTGTGGCATCGAAGCGACCGCTACGTCGCCAACTGCGTAGCTTGAGGAAGTACGGCGCCGCATCGTCGGCGGCAACTCGATAGACGGCGGTGTCCACATCGTTACCGATTGGGAGAAACGCGATCTCGGTCGCGTGCACTCCGAAGTGATCGCGTAGACAGGCGAGAAGTGTTTCGTCTGACACATCCGGTTTCGCAAGCATCGTGATCGCGCTCCCACCATACGCTACGCTGCGCTTGCAGTATACAAGCGACGCCCGGTGCGGCGCGTGAGTGAGAAGATTGCCTGAGCGATTGCCAATAGACGTGCAGGCTCGTATGTGGTCAGGTCCATTCATCCATCCAGCCATCTATCGAGCGGCTGCGTAAGGAGCATCGTGCGTGTCGTGCCATCGCGATGAACGATGCGTGCGTCTTCGAGGGTATGGAGAATCGCCGCGCCGAGTGCGCCACCGAGATGCGGACGGCGTTCCGTCCAATCGAGGCAGCCGAAGGCATACATTCGGCGGGCCTGTTTCGCCGTGTCGAGGTCCACGCCACGAGCGCGGAGCGCCGCTTCGCCCGTCGGCGTGAGATGGTAGCGTGGGCGCGGCCCATCCTCCGCTATCAGCCAGCCTCGTTCCAGGAGCGCATCGAGCACCTGGACGCCCGCGACGCCGGCGAGGTGGTCGTAGCAGGTGCGGGCATGGCGGATCGGCAGGTCGCGCTGGACGGTGCGGGTCGCCTGCGTGCTGCGTTTCGCTGACTGTATCGTCGCTGACATCGGTCCTCCTAATGCTGCGAACATCGCGCGGATACGCTCCGTGTCCACATGATAGGTGCGCTGGCGACCAACAGTCGCCGCCTCCACCAACCCGGCGCGGCGGAGCAAGGCGAGATGCATCGAAATGCGCGGCTGCGCGCGGTCGAGGCGCGCGGCGAGATCGTTCACCGTCGCGTCTCCCGTGCAGAGGATCGCGAGGAGGCGTAACCGCGTCTCGTCGGACAGCGCCTGGGCAGTTTGTGCGATCGCTTGCATCTCATTCATCTCGATTGTAGTATATGTCGTGTGAATCGTCGGTGCAAGCGAGGAGGACATGATGACGGCCGAAGCGGCACAATTCGCAATGGTGCTGGAACGGATCGCACGGGATGTGATGAAGCAACTCGACGGATTGCCGGACGATGTGCTCAACCGCCCCGTTCCACTGCCGGACGCGAACACGCTCTACGCGATTGCCACTCACCTCGTCGGCTCGACGGAGTTCTGGGCCGTGCAGATGGCGAGTGGCTGCGACGCCGGGCGGCACCGGCAAGCCGAGTTCCATGCGACGGGCGACGGCGCCGCGCTGATTGCCCGCTACGAGCGGCTCATTGGGCTGGTGCATGACGCGCTCGATCATCTCCCGGATGCAGCGATGAACGGCATTCCGCCGCAGCCGCCCGCCGAATATCGCAGCACTGGCGGCCTCGGTGCGACATTGACGCTCCGCGATTGCCTGCTGCACGCGGTTGAGCATGCCGCGCTCCATCAGGGACACATTCAGATCACCCGCCAACTGCTCGTGGATGGCGTACAATCCCCCGGACAGTAACGCGGGCCATACAGCGAATGACCAGTGGAGGATACACATGATCGAAGCGCCGGCACAGTATCAGTTCACCGATTGCGTGACCTCGGAAGCGGAACTCCGCGCGTTGTTGGGAGAGCCGCGCGAACTTGTGATTAAGAAGCAACTCCCGGCGCTCGATCGCCATTGCCGCGCCTTTATCGCCCTCTCACCGTTTCTACTCATCGGGACGGCGAATGCAAACGGGCAGTGTGACGTCTCACCGCGCGGCGATGCGCCGGGGTTCGTGCTGGCGCTCGACGACCGCACGCTGGTTATTCCCGACCGTCCCGGCAACCGACGGATTGATTCGCTACGGAACATCGTCACGCATGGGGGTGTGGGTGTGCTCTTCATGATCCCCAGTGTGGAGGAGACACTGCGGATCAACGGGCGGGCGCGCATCGTGCGGGACGCGGAGATTTTGACGCAGTTGGCGGCACAGGGGAAGACGCCGGAACTCGCTATCGCGGTAGATATTGAGGAGGCGTTTCTCCAGTGTCCGAAGGCGCTGAAGCGGTCCCGGCTGTGGGACACGGCAACGTGGCCGGAGCGGGCGGCGCTGCCGACGCTGGCGCAGATACTTCACGATCAGGTGCCGATGCCCGATGTGACCGTGGAAGCGTTGGACGCGGCGTTCGAGCAAGGCTATCGGGAGCGGTTGTATTAGACCGGCGCGACCCTCGCATCGGGAAGATGCATCGCGTGCCGACCCGCAGCGCGTCGCTTCGGCAACACGACGAGAGTATGTGAACACGACAACGCCGACGCGCGGATCGGCGCAAAATAGCGCTCCGTTACCCCGCGCTGGCTTTTCTCGCGGCATTGCTCGTCAATCGCCAGTACCGTTCAGGCGCGTAGACATCTTCCGTCCCGGGTCCGTCGGGAGAGTCGAGCGCCCGCAGTTGCGATCGGTATTCCGCCACGGCCTGGCACTTGGCATCCCGCCCTGCATCGGACGACGCACCGATGGATGTTGCGCTGATCCCCGCCCGACGGAGCGTCCGCAGGCGCGCGGATCGCAAATTTGGCATCAGCCGGTACGGCGGTTCCTCATAGCCGAACCACGAGAAACCGGGATGACGGTCGAGCACCGCGAGCATCGCGGCGTGCGTCAGCGTGTGATCGCTATGGAAGAGGCCGAGTGGGATGTAGATCGTTGTCAACCCGCTCGCAATGATCGCCTGCTCGATCGCGCGGGCGAGTCGCTCCGTGGATGGAGAGTTGCCGTATTGGTCATCGAGGAAATAGAGCCAGACGGGGCGAGCGTGAAGAATTGCCAGGGCGGCGCGGTCTTCCGCACGGCGGGCGGCGATCACATCATCGCCGGGCACGAAACCCGCCGCCGCATCCCAATGTGTGACCGTTTCATAGCTGGCCGGTGGCCCTGCGAGCGCGGTAATGACGACCGATCCAGGGCGCATGAAGAGTAATTGGCCGCAGCCGAACACCGCATCGTCGAGGTGCGGCGAGATGACGACGACCGGCATCGCCGCAGCGAGTACGGTAGATTTCATAGATGCGGCTCCTTCGGTTACTTCTCGGCTCATCCCACATGACCGCAAGGAAAGTGCCAGACCACCATGCGATAATGCTGCGTCTTTATGGCACCGCGTTTGCGGAGGATGATCCAGTCCGCTCGCGACTGGGCACCGCAATCTGTTCAGCGCGGGTCGCTCGCAAACCGGGCGCACGACGGAAAGTCCGCACGCCACGGATAATCGGGAGGTGTTCCATCCTCGCTTCAGCATCCTCCTCACGTATACCCTCGGATTTCACCCGCCGCCGGGACGCGCGTGTCCTCATCGGTCGCGCGGTCGAGATCGCCGAGTATTGTGCCGCGCATGCGGCGGTAATTGATCGCGACGACGCATTCCCGGACGAGGAGTTCCGCCGGATCGCTGACATCGGTCTTCTCGCCGCTCCCTTGCCCCACGCACTCGGCGGGATGGATATCGGGATCGCACCCGGTACGACCCTGACCCTCCTCGACGTGCTCATGCACCTCGGGCGCGGCAACCTCGCGGTCGGGCGCTTGTACGAGGGGCATGTCAACGCCCTGCATCTGTTGCACCAATTCGGCGCCGCATCGCAACTCGCCGCCGCTGCAGGCGATATCCATGAACGCGGCTCGCTCTTCGGTGTCTGGAACACCGAGGCGGCTGATGGGGTGCGGATCGCGCCGACACCGGAGGGAACCTATCGCATGGACGGCGCGAAGACCTTCGCTTCCGGCGCGGGGCATCTGACGCGACCGCTCGTTACTGGCGCGCTGCCTGACGGCGGCTGGCAGATGTGCCTCGTGCCGATGGAGCGCGCGACAGCGCGGATTGACCCCTCGTCGTGGCACCCACTCGGTATGCGTGCCTCCGCGAGCTATCGCATCGCCTTTACCGGTGTCGAATTGGAGCGCGACGCGCTGATTGGCACACCCGGCGATTATTATCAGCAACCCTGGTTTTCCGGGGGCGCAATCCGCTTTGCTGCTATTCAGCTTGGCGGGGCGGCGGCACTGCTCGACGCGACGCGCACCTATCTGCGTGACCTCGACCGGACCGGCGACCCGTACCAGCGTACCCGCGTCGGCGAGATGGCCATCGCAGTGGAGAGCGGCGCTCTCTGGCTGCGGGGTGCGGCTGCATTAGCGGATCGGTCCGCGTTCGTCGGTGGCGTGGGGGATGGTGAGGCGCTCGTCGCCTACATCAACATGGCGCGCACGGCGATCGAACGCATCTGTCTGGATAGCATGCGGCTGGCCGAACAAACGGTCGGCGCGCGGGGACTGCTCCCGCCACATCCCTTTGAACGGATCATTCGGGATCTGACCCTCTACCTGCGCCAACCCGCCCCGGACGCCGCACTGGCAGGTGCGGGGCGGTACGTGTTGGAACAGACACAACGCATGGATCAACTCTGGGAAAATCGCGATGTTTGAGCCGTCGGACGGATCGCTACCACCGGAATACTTCGACGCGGTCTACGACGCGCACGATGATCCCTGGCAGTTCGAGACGAGCGCGTACGAGTCCGCGAAGTACGATGCGACGGTGACGGCGTTGCCCCAGGCGCGCTATCGGGCCGGTTTCGAGATTGGCTGCTCGATCGGCGTGCTCACCGCCCGTCTCGCCGCGCGGTGCGATGCGCTACTCGCGGTTGATGTCTCCGAGCGGGCATTGCAGCGCGCCCGCGCGCGGTGCGCCGATCTCCCGCAGGTGCGATTCGCGCGTATGCGGGTGCCGGAGAAATATCCCGATCAGGACTTCGATCTGACCCTCGTTTCCGAGGTCGGCTATTACTGGTCCATGCCGGATTTGATCAGCGCGCGGCGGGAGATCGTTGCACATCTCCTACCCGGCGGCCATCTGCTGCTCGTTCATTGGACGCCTCTTGTCCCCGACTATCCCCTCACCGGCGATGCCGTGCATGAGGCATTCATTGCGCGGGCGGAGCCGGAGTTGCTACACGTCAGTGGTCAGCGCGGCGACCGCTACCGCCTCGATCTCTTCGCGCGCCGCTGATCGCGCCACGACTCGTCGAAGATCGGCCAGTCGGACGCGCAGGGCAAAGACCGCTCCAATGATCTCGGCGGTAGGCCAGCGCTCCGCCCATCTCCCGGTAACGGTTTGCTGCCGCTCGGCCTGTTCGACCAACGCGCCGAATGCCTGCTGCTGCGCGAGGCTATCCGCGAGCCAGCCGGTCTGGATACCGAGTGAGTACGCAACGGCGGTGATCGCGTGCGCGGGGACTGCATCGGCTCTACCGATAGTGTGCCACAATATCCGGAGGGAATAGTACGCGTGGAGGCGGGCCTCGACCGCAGCGGCGGATTCGACGAGTTGCGGCTGTCGTGCGTTGCCCATCGCCGCCCACTCGCGCAACTGTTGGGCAAGCCCGATCGCAGTGCGACCCATCAGGCGTGGCGAGGTGACGACGCGCACAGCGGGGCTGTGCCGGATGCGCGTATCTACACGCTGCAAGGCCTGGTACAGTGCGACATCTTCAAGGTAGGGGACGACCGGCAAGCGGCCCGCACGGAGATACGCCCCGGCGGTCACAGCGAGGCTCGCGCCGAAATGCTGATGGTGCCGAGGCCAGGGATCGTGCGGATCGGGATTAAGCAGACTCTCCATCTCCGCGACGAGCAGCCGATAGCCGAGATCGCGCAGATGATACTGTCGCGTCAACCGGCCCGCTTCTGTATCATCAGGGAGATCGGTCATGATCCGCCCGCAGACCACATCCGCGCCATGCGCGACTTCGCGGAGCGTCGCCGCGATCCAGGTAGATGCAACACGCGTGTCGCCGTCCGTCGAGGCAATCACGCCGCGTCGTCGTCCCAGGAGGAGGAGGCGGCGACACGCCTCATCCATGAGCATGCGCCGCGCATGCCCAATGTGGAATGCACCTGCCGGATAGCTGCGCTCGATAATATGGAGCGCGAGCGTCGGATGGCGCGCGGCGAATGCACGGGCAAGCGCGGCGGAATGATCGGTGCAGTCGTTCGCGAAGACGATCACCTCGTAACAGGCATGATTGAGCGGCGTGCCATCGAGATCGCGCTGATCCGCGAGTGCGCGCAGCGTTTCGAGCAGGGTCCGTTCTTCATTCCGCACAGGGACGATAACGCAGGCCTCGCAGGCGTAATTGGGTGCGGTCCCGATAAGAAGATCCGCGTCATCGCGGGGAAAAGACGAGTAGGGATGCGGTGCAGGGGAGGCCGAATCGCGGGCGGAAATCATCATGCGCGCCTTCCAGGATGAAGCAGGTTCGCAGAGAGTGGCTTATCCAGTGGTCGGACGGCACGGTATTCCGCGTAAAACCCGGCGACTGGCGTCTGATCCACTCGCTGCCGGAGGAGAAAGAGGAGATGGCTCGCCAGCCTGTGCATATCCGCGATGTACTGGTACTGCGAGGCAATCCCCATACGCTTTTCTGCTCCCTCCGGCTCTTCCGTACCTGCAACGATATGCATGCGCGCGAATGCCTCTCATGAGGGGCAAGAGCGGTGCCAGCGTGACAGGCCCGATGCAACATAAAAAGAGAAGATATGCCCCGTGCTCAACCATCGCTATGTAATGGCACTACGCTTGCGCATCTGCGTATGCGCCTCTACCCCTCGTGGTGACAAGGCGCAAGCGATATACCTGCGTCACAATCCTAAAAGAGTGAGGGTAGCAATGAGACGGCAAGCGGCGACGCTCAGTTCAACGATCGAACGCAATGGGTTCCGATGGCTCGACACGATCGCCGAGCCTATGCAGGCGGCCGTTCATCGCGTCTTCCGTTCGGGCAGTACCGGACGTCGGGCGAAGGGCTGGCTCAATGGCGTGCCAATGCGACATCGGGTCCATCCCGCGCTCATCATCTGGCCGCTCGGTGCGTGGACAACCGCCGCCCTGCTTGACTGGCTCGACAGCCGTACAGAGGATACGCGGGGCGACTATCAGCGTGGCGCAGACGCGGCAGTTGCGTTCGGCATCCTTGGCGCGCTGCCAGCAGCAGCCGCCGGACTGGCGGACTGGGTGGACACCTACGACCACCACCGGCGCATCGGAATGATGCACGCGCTCGTCAACATCGCTGCCCTGGGTCTCTATCTCGGGTCGCTGGGTCTGCGCCTGGCTGACAAGCGTGCCGCTGCCCGGGCGCTCGGCTTGCTCGGCTACGGAGTAGTGCTCTTTGGTGGTGCGCTCGGCGGCGAGCTTGTCTTCACCCTTGGGGTCAACGTGCCGTTTCTGCTCTATCCAAAACCACCGAATCGGTATGTCGATGTGTTGGCAAGCGGCGACCTTCCTGAGGGCAGGCCGGTGATGATCGAAGTAGAGCGTATTCCGGTCCTCCTCCTGCGTCAGAGAGGGAATCTGATCGCCGTCCAGGCGTGGTGTCCGCACGCTGGTGGGCCGCTGATCGAAGGATTTCTGGAGGGAATGACGATCCGCTGCCCGTGGCACGATTCGCGATTCGCGCTTGAAGATGGTCACCCGCTCCAGGGCCCCGCGTCCGTGCCCCTCCGCACGTTCGAGGTACGCGAAGAAGCGGGGCGCATCGCGGTGCGGCCGAGCTATGAGGGCCAGACCTGGCCACCACCGCCCGCGCCGCCGCAATCGGAGCCAGTGTGGATGCCCACGGATCATATTGCCGCGCAGGGTGCGAGCGACTATGCCTGACGCCCGCGCGGGTAGTGAGATAGGACTTCTGCAAGCCAGTGTCACCGAGTAGGCGCTCTATCGCCATGTCTTCCCGCTATTTCTCATCGTCCATTGTGCGGGCAAATTCGCGTTCTCCCGCGTTGACCGCTGTGGCAGAGGTGTTTCTGTCATGGCAGGCTGTTCTTTCTGTTGTACGGTGTTGGCTATCCGATTGTCCCTCGTATACCATTGTTGTAACAAATATGCCAAAGGAGAGCAAACCTACCCTACAATTGCTCGTTATGTTGTCAGATGATCTACGAACCAGCCGAGCAGACGCGTCAGCGCGTCCTGCTGTGTGCGGGGGCGGCCGCGTGTGAAGCCGTGCGACTCGCCCGGATAGCGGACGAATTCGACCTCCCGCCGCAGTTTCCGTAAGGCGACGAAGAGTTGCTCCGCCTCCGTGACGCGGCAGGTGTAGTCCTCCTCGCCATGCATGATGAGAAGCGGCGTCGTGATCCGCGCGACGAGCGGCATCGCCGAATGCTCCCGATAGTATTGGGCTGCCTCCCAGGGCGCACCACCGCTGTCGAAGTCAATGGACTCCCACTGATCGGTCGTGCCGGAGAGGGTGGCGAGGTCGCTGATTGTGGCCATCGTCACGGCGGCGCGGAAACGATCGGTGTGCGTGATGACGTAGTTCGTCATGTAGCCGCCGTATGAGCCGCCGAAGACGCCGAGTCGGTGCGGGTCGGCGATGCCACGCGCAACCAGGGTATCGAACGTCGCCATACTGTCCGCGTGCTCCTTCGCGCCCCAGTCCGCGAGGATCGTGTCCGCGAACGCCTTGCCGTAGCCCGCACTCCCCCGGAAGTTGATCGAGACGACGGCGAAGCCGTGCGTGGCGAGTATTTGCTGTTGGGTGGAGAATTCCTCCCCGACCGCGCCATGCGGCCCACCATGCAGATGGAGCAGCGTCGGAAATGGGCCGTCTGCCGCCGTCTTTCCCGGTGGGAGCCAGAGAATGCTTTCGACCGCTCGCCCGTCGTCCGCCGTGATAGAGAATCGCTCCGGTTTGCTGACGGCGATCTCGTCCATCAGCGTGCCGTTCGTCCGCGTCAGTTGTCGCCGTGCGCTGCCACTCTCGTGACACGTCCAAACCTCCGTTGGCGCATCCGGGCCGGTCCAGGGGAAGGCGAGTCGCGACCCGTCCGCGCTCATCGTCGGCCAGCCGGTGTCGCCTGTCCCACCAATCACATGGGTTGCCTCACCGTCCATGCTGAAACGGTAGGCGCGCATATTGGCCGAGACGTTCAATATAGTGAGCAGTGATTGGCTATCTGGCGACCAGAGCGGTGGAGTGGCGGGCGCGGGCGGCTCCCATGTCCAGACGCCGCGATCCATATGGCCGGTAAGGTTCGTCGCTTCGCCACCCGTTGCCGGAATGAGATGCAGGTGGTAATCCTCGGTCGAGCCGGTATGGGCGTTGCTATTGTCGTAATAGGCGATCCGCGTGCCGTCCGGCGACCATGCCGGCCCCTGGCAGACGCCGGTACTGTGCGTCAGTTGCCGGAGGTCGCCGCCGTCCGCGTCGCTCGTGTAGACATCCCAGATCCATTCGAGATCCCAATCCTCCCGTCGGGTCGTGACGAAGGCGAGGCGGTTGCCGTCCGGCGACCATGCGGGCGTGAAGTGGTGCCAGTCGCCCGCCGTGATCTGTCGCGTTTCGCCGCTCGGCACAGTAACGACGAAGAGATGCCAAAAGCCATCACCGATGTAGCCACTGCCATTGAGGAATGTTCGCAGACGGCGGGCGACACGGGGCGCGTTCTTCGGCGTCTCCTGCGGTGTGACGCGGGCGGAAAAGGCGATGCGCGTGCCATCCGGCGACCAGACCGGTGTCCCCGCGCCATAATGCCCGCGCGTCAGTTGGAGCGGATCGCCCCCGGCGAAGGGCAGGAGCCAGAGTTGCGGTGCGCCCCCGCTCCGGTCGGAGGTGAAGGCGACCGACTGTCCATCCGGCGACCAGCGTGGGTTGCCGTCTCGCGCCGCGCCGCGTGTCAGTTGGCGCGGCTCTCCGCCGCCGGTCGGCACGAGCCAGAGCGCCGAATACGTTTTGTCCTGCTCACTGTCCATCGTTCCGACGGTATAGGCAAAGCGCGAGCCGTCCGGCGAAATCTGCGGGTCGCCGACCGATTGCAGACGGAGAACATCGTCGGGTTCGAGCGGGCGCTGTGCGGTCATCGCAGCCTCCATTCCGAAACGAGAGAATCGTGCGCGTACAGGGTATCCTAGCATGCGTTCGCGGCGCGGGCAGATTCCCAAATGGGAACGGGCTGCGGATGCTTGCACAGCGCGGCGCGGCGCGATACGCTGATCTTCTACCAGTTCGTTTGCGTGCATGGAGGGGTGGGTGGCAGAAACGACGATGCGGGCGATGCCTGCGACACGGTGGGGCTGGGTACCGGTATGGCTTCGGCGCCCCTATCGCTCACTCGTTCCCGGCCTCGTCTTCACGGCGGCGGTGGGTGGCGTGGCGATCGTGCTTGCGGCCATCGAGAAGCGGATCTTTTCGCAGGAAATCCTCGAACCGCTTGTCCTCGCGCTCATCCTCGGCATGCTCATCCGCACCTTCGCGAATACGAAGATCCCTGTCGTGGTCGAGCCGGGGATTGCGTACGCCGCCAAGCAGGTACTGGAGTTCGCCATCGTTGTGCTCGGCGCGACGCTCGATCTTCGCACCATCGCGGCTGCAGGTGTGAAGCTTTTCCTCGTCGTCCTGATCGCCGTGCCATTGGCGATCTGCACCGCGATCCTCCTCGGGCGACGACTCTCGCTCGACACCAAGCTGGCGATCCTCGTCGCGGTGGGCAATGCGGTCTGCGGCAACTCCGCAATTGCCGCGGTCGCGCCCGCCATCCGGGCCAAGAAGCAAGATGTCGCCAGTGCCATCGCGCTGACGGCCGTCCTTGGTATCGGTATCGTGCTCATTCTTCCGCCGGTCTTTTCGCACGGGGGGATCGTTGGGCTTTCTGACTACCGATATGGCATCCTCGCGGGGATGAGTGTCTATGCCGTGCCGCAGGTACTCGCCGCGACTATCCCGGTCAGCGCATCTTCCGCTGCCATCGCCTCCCTCGTCAAACTGACGCGCGTCCTCCTACTCGGCCCGATCGTCGCGACCTTCGCTTTCCTCTATCGTAATGAGGAAGGCGAAGGAACGAGTACAAAATTGAGCATCGGAAAATTCGTGCCGTGGTTCGTTATTGGCTTCATCCTGCTGTCCGTGCTGCGGACGGTGGGCGTCCTCTCGACCGCACTGAGCGGCAACGCGAAAGACTTCAGCCGTTATTTGACGATCTTCGCAATGGCGGGTCTCGGGCTAGGAGTCAATGTCCGCTCGGTGCGGACGGTCGGGCCGCGCGTCGCGCTCGTCGTCGTCGGCTCGCTCCTTCTCCTGATGACACTCAGTCTCTCGGCGATCTTCCTCCTCCATCTCAATGGGTAGGAAGAAGGACTGAGGGCTGAGGATTGATGGTTGCGCGCTTCGGTATCGGTCCTCGGCACTCCTGAACAATCGGGTGTCGCACGCTCCTTGCGACCGGTACTCTACGTTGGCGATTGTGTTCGGGAAAAAGGAGCGCACACGATGAGCATGACCACGCAGTTTTTCGATGCACTCGGCTCCCGCGCCGGGACGCCGGACCGACCGTTTGTGGATGCGAACGAAATCGCGAGTGAACTCGGCATGAACGACACCGATCTCATCGCCGCCATCGAGGCGTTGGAGAAGGGCAATCTCGTCGAGGACGTGACCCGCGACGACATGATTGACGTCCGCCTGACCGAGCAGGGGATGGAGATCTGGAAGCAGCAGCACGGAGATAGATCAGCGACGTGACCTTCTTGCTGGACGAGTTGCGTGCAGAATGCGTCGCTAGCCCGCGCGTTTGGCAGCCCCGGAACAATCGTCGCAATCACGATACTGGTATCAAGATAGATATAATTTGGAACGAATGGGATGAGCATCTAGTGATTGCATGGGCCGTTAGGTTCGTCTTGCGGTTCGCGACGGCCGATCAATTCGAGCACATCAACGTGACCATTCACGCGGATGAACGGCTCGAAAGGGAGCTCCGCTTTCTTCTGATGGATGATGACCCGAGGATCGCACCGGAGTTGCTCAAATCGCTCATCGTTCATTTCGGGTTGTTGTTCCGGCCGTGTATCAGAGATGGTATCGTTCCTCGGTCTCGATCGTTCCATCTCGCATAGTCGTTGATGGATGCACATCATATTACTCCAAGACAGGTGTAATGCCCATCGCGGCGGCGGCGAACTGGAGGGTGAAGCGGACTTCGCGATCCCAGTATGTCCAGTTGTGGCCACCGGGCTGCTCGCGATAGAAATGATGGACGCCGAGGCGGGTCATCGTTTTGTGCAGGGCACGACTCGACGCGAGGAGATTCGGATAGTCTTCGCGGCCGCAATCCATCGCCAGCATCGGTAGCCCGTCCGCCCCATGCATGCGTATCGCCTGCTCGATGATCCGCTGGGGGTCGTACTCCTGCCGCGTCGGGCTGTTCGGCGGGCCGAGGGCGGCGCGGAACTGCGGGTCACTCTCCGTGCCGTCCCAGAGCGTGAGGTCGAACGCACCGGAGTGCGACGCGATGGCGCAATAGCGCTCTGGGTGGCGCATGCCGCAGATGAACGCGCCGAGGCCGCCCATCGAGAATCCCGCGATCGCCCGACCGCTCCGTTCGGCGCGTGTCCGCTCGGTCGCCTCAATGTGCGCGGGGAGATCGGCGATGATATATTCTTCCCACTGTTCGCCATTCGCGCCGTTGATGTAGCAGGAGTTCTCCCCCTCCGGGCAGACAATGATCAACGGGAATCGCGCGGCGTGGTCGGCCAGTTTCGTCCGCGTCGCCCACTCGGTATGGTTGCTCCACGCGCCGTGCAGGAGATAGAGCACGAGATAGCGCGTCTCGCCCGCCGCGTCGTATCCCGTAGGAAGGAGGATCGTGTACGGCATCGTCCGGCCGAGGGCGGCGCTCTGGAATGTCCGCTCGTGGATCGTATGCGGTGCGGGCATCGAGCGTCCCTTCACTTTGCCACGGATCATGACGATCAATTGCACGCGGCGGAGGGCAACCCGACCGACCACGAGCGTCAGCCGTCGGCGTGTCTCCGGTGACAATCGCTCCCACGCCCGCCGCACCTGGATTTCGATCGAAGCAGCCATTGTCGCTCCCATATAGTCGCCGGGCTTATGATGGCATCGTACGCGGAAGTGGCATTCCATGCCACCGGCGAGAGAGTGCGATGGAGACTGGCGCGCGACTAGTGGCCCGTCAATGCAGATTTGACACATTGCCGTATCACTGCGACGCTTTCCCTCCGGCGCTCGCACAGGCGGCGCGGTAGCTCGGAGCGACCAGCGATGCAGAAAGTCTATCACGTTGTCTT
>JAABUU010001262.1_pt1 | contig 44451 bp, 48 predicted proteins | sample 5559301 | NCBI WGS metagenome assembly JAABUU01 (sample SAMN10711884, study PRJNA513360) | rock metagenome | isolation source: Antarctica rocks | place: Antarctica: Victoria Land, Richard Nunatak white | reverse complement strand
CCTTGCGCACCGTGAACCGGGGTTAATGCCCAACAAGCATGACCGAACAACAGGAATTACGGTGGGCTTCTTTGCCGATGCCTTCAGCAGCTTTGAATGGCTTGGGATCTGTGTCATCCCATGTCTGATAATATTCTGTATTATGACGCTCTACAGATTGCTGATTAATGAGCGGATCTGGAGCAACGTGCTGCTACTGTCCCTGGTAACGCGGATCACCTGGGGTTTTTCAGAAGGCGCCATTGCCGATATGATTCTGCTATGCCTTGTGGGAGTGCTGGCATCAGGCACCGGATTATTAGTTCTCTATGTGTCAGCCTATGCCTTTGACAGGCTAACGAGCCGTGTCCAAAATGTCTGGATTGCCAGCGTCCATCCACGCCAACAGGCGCTGCAAAGAGTCCTGGTGAATAACATTCCCAGTAGGCGCTGAAAACAGGACTGTAGCGGTAAAATCACATGGCAAAGTGCCCGGCATATGGACTACGGGCGGATTTGTAGACGGATATGCATTCAGCGAAGTCATAGACGAAATGGAAAAGCGAAGTCATAGACGAAATGGAAAAAGGTTTGGCACTTGTAAACTATGCCGATGCCGCCGAGGACGAGTAACAGAAGGCTCGTCACCAAGAACTGTTCAATAACCCTGTGCTGATCGAGGCGCGGCGGCCTTGTCCAGCCACCTGCCTGCTGACTTGCGGGCAAGATGCAGATGATCGAAGACGTGCATAGGGTCGGCGGGCGCCTGATCTACTCGTCTCTAAGCGATCGCGTGCAGGCCGAAGCGGCCGAGTGAGTGACCAGCAGGGGGCATAGGCTGCTTCCATGGAAAGACTCTGAGTGAACATCTTACAAGTAATTCCCTCAACGGACCCTCAGGGCGGGGGACCGATGGAAGCCGTGTGCCAGATCAGCCGTGTCCTTGAAGGGATGGGGCACCGGACGGAAGTGGTTTCCACTGATGATCCGGCCTCGGCATGGCTGGCTGATCTCCCCTTCCAAACCCATGCGCTGGGGCCGGGCAGAACCAGTTATGCCTATGTGCCGCGCTTGGTCCCCTGGCTGAAGGCAAACGCCGAGCGTTTCGACGCAGTCATCGTCAACGGCCTGTGGCAGTACCCAAGCTTCGCCGTCTGGCGTGCCCTGCGCGGGACACCCACGCCGTACTTCGTCTACACGCACGGGATGCTGGACCCGTGGTTCAAGCGGACGTATCCGCTGAAGCACCTGAAGAAGCGGCTGTACTGGCCGTGGGGGGAATACCGGGTGCTGCGGGATGCGAAGGCCGTCCTGTTCACCTGTGCAGAGGAGAAGCTGCTCGCGCGCCAGTCGTTCAGCCGGTACAGCGCCACCGAGGTCGTTGTCAGTTTCGGCACGTCCGCGCCGGCAGGCGACCCGGATCGGCAACGGGAAGCGTTTCTGTCCATGCACCCGGAGCTTCGCGGCAAGCGCCTGCTCCTTTTCCTGGGCCGCATCCACGCGAAGAAGGGCTGCGACCTGCTGATCGAGGCTTTCGGCCTAGCGGCGCGCATGGACCCGGCACTCCGCCTCGTCATGGCTGGCCCGGACCAGTCCGGCTGGCGGGCAGCCCTGGAGCGGCGGGCGTCGGGGCTGGGGGTGGGGGAGCGGATTTCTTGGCCTGGGATGCTGACGGGTGATGCGAAGTGGGGTGCTTTTTATGCGTCGGAAGCCTTCGTGCTGCCATCGCACCAGGAGAACTTCGGCATCGCAGTGGCCGAGGCACTGGCCTGTGGCCTGCCGGTGTTGATCTCGGATAAGGTGAACATCTGGCGCGAGATTGCTGGCGACGGCGCGGGCCTGGTGGCTGAGGATGATGCCGAAGGGACGCGGCGTATGCTGGATCAGTGGATGCAAATGGACGCGCAGGCAAAGGCGGAGATGGGGCGCCGGGCGCCTCTGTGTTTCCGCCGGCACTTCGAGATCAGCCGTGCGGCGCAGAGCCTGGTTGCGGCGCTCACGCCTCCCGTTCTGGAGGCCGCGCCCGCGACGGTCGAGGGGGTGCGGCTGTGATAATCTCCGTCGTCAACGTTTGCTGCAACAACCGGCTCAAGTACCTCCGCCCGGATCTATGCCGGGCTGTGCGTTCCCGTAAGGGGCTGGAAGGCGCACGGCAACGGGAGCAGCAGACCCTGCACGGCAACGGGAGCAGCAGACCCTGCCATGAATGAGTCGTTATCAAATCGAACGGAGGGCGGAGAGCCTCAGATGGAGGTCGGTAGTCGCCTGGTGCGCGTGGATCTCTCAAAGAGTGTAACGCAATGGGACCGCCGGATCAAAATCAAGCGGGGGATATGGGAGTGGTTTCTTAAGCCGCTCTTCCTCTGGCTCCCGCGCCCCTGCGGCCGCCAGCGGATCGCACTGCTGCGCCTGATGGGGGCCGAGATCGGCGACAACTGCCTGATCGAGCCGGGCGTCAACGTGCTGATGCCCTGGAACCTGCGTCTCGCTTCCTCCGTCGCGATCGGGCGACAGACCGAAATCTATAACTATGCGATGGTCGAGGTTGATACCATGACCGTGATCTCCCAATACTCATACCTCTGCACCGGCACTCATGACTACACGCATCCGCATATGCCGCTGATCTGGAAGTCGATCAGGGTCGGCTCCGAGTGCTGGATTGCGGCCGGAGTGTTCATAGGACCTGGCCGTACTATCGGCAACGGCACTGTCGTCGGGGCGTGCTCTGTGGTCACCAAAGACATGCCGCCCTGGACAGTCTGCGCTGGCAACCCCTGCCGCCCGCTGAAGCCGCGTCTGCTCGATCAATAAGCCATGCCCATCCAAAGCGTTGTCGCCGTTATTCTCACTTTCAACTCGGAAGATACGGTCTTGCAGGTCATCAACTCCTGCCGGGGACTCGCTTCGCGCATCCTCGTGGTCGACTCATTCAGCGCCGATGATACCGTTCCGCTGGCGCGGTCCTTGGGGTGTGAGGTAGTGCAGCACGCCTTCGAGAACTATTCGGCCCAACGCAATTGGGCACAGAGCCACGCCCGACCGCAGCCCGGCGATTGGTTCCTGCACCTTGACAGTGATGAGGTGCTCTCGCCCGAGCTGGTTCAGTCCATACTTAAGGTGAGAGCGGAGCACACTGGTGACGTGAATGGTTATCTGGTCCGGCGTCTTTCCTATTTTTTGGGATCACCGATCCGGTATGGTCATATTAACCCCAGTTGGCACTTGCGCCTGTTTTCTGCGGACAAGGGGTGCTGTGAGGATCGCCTTTATGACCAGCACTTCCTGGTCGCAGGTCCTACGCGCAGGCTGAACGGGTTATTGCTTGATCTGCAACTGGTTTCGCTGGAAAAGTGGACGGCTTCGCATAACCGCTGGTCTACTGCGGAGGCGCTGGAAGCATCCCAAGGCCGCTCCAAGGACGCAGACCAGGGCACGCGACTCAACGGCAGCCTGCGTGGTGACATCCGCATGAAGAAGCGCTGGCTCAAGAACAATATTTGGTATCGCTGCCCGCTCCTGATCCGGCCCCTCGTCTTTTTTCTATACAGCTATTTTCTCCGCCTAGGCTTTCTGGACGGAAAAAGCGGCTTAATCTATCATTTTCTTCAGGCCTTTTGGTTCCGGTTCCTGGTGGATGCTAAAATCTACGAGAGTAATCTGCTACCTCGAGGCAAGAACATTTTGCCGCCTGACTCTTGAATGTGAATGACCCGCCAGTATCCAGCGGGCGTCTTTCTTGCCTGTTGGTTTTGACTGCTGGATATGATTCTGCCGTGCGTTTCTTGACCGCCATGTAGGCCTCACTTACTCGCATTCCAAGCCATCTACGGATACATGATCGTGCTGAAGACGCACGAACCTGAGTCTGTCCGGGTGTCATTCCCCGGAGGTTGCTCCGCTACCAGTTAGTCGTCACGCAGTAGGTCTCGTGATAAATTGATACCCCGCAGCTCTGTTGCGGAGGCTTCATCAGAAAGTACTGACGGACGTCTCAGTAGAGAAAGTTGCGTACCCGGAAAAGGCTGCTCCCAAGTGGAGCAAAGGCAGAGCACTTAAAAAGCGCAATAATGCACAGTATGGTAAAATGATTAATATGCTGACACCTATTCAAATCCGAAAGCTTGCGAGCCTGTTGTGGCCCTCGGACCGTGAGATGGCGGTCTCTCCCCGATGGCTGTTCGTGCGCGCCGGGCGCCTTAACGAGACGTTTGTGAAAAATGCCCGCATTGCCAGCGAAGTCACTAATGATCTCCAAGTCGTGACCGTAAACGGGGAGGCATACGTCTGGCCGGCCAAAGCAGATATATATGCTTTGTTGACTATCCTCTGCGAATTAAAAAACTCAAACCATCCGCATCAATACATATACGGCAACACTAAGGTCGTTGCCGGCGATGTGGTGGTAGACATCGGAGCGTGTGAGGGGAGTTTCTCCGCTTATGCCGCCGGCTTAGGTGCGGAAGTCATCGCGGTCGAACCTTCACAGATCATGATGCGAGTCATCAACGCCTTGTTTGAGTTGAGGGGACTGCGGAAGCCGACCATAGCTAATACCCTCCTCGGCGGCGAACCGCAGAGTCTTCACTTCACTGATAACCCCGACAATCCGGGGGGATCACGGGTTGCAGGGCAAGCAGACGCTAACAGCTATCCCGTGCCGGTCACTACCCTGGACGGCATGGTCACTTCCTTGGGTCTAAAGCAGGTTGACTTCATCAAGTGTGACGCGGAAGGCGCGGATGTCGGCATCCTCAAGAGCGGGAAAAAGACCCTGGAAAAGTTCCACCCGAAGCTTGCAATCACCACCTATCATGGTACGAACGACTTTTTAGACTTGTTCAGCTTTCTGAAGCCACTCGGCTATAAAATAGAAGGCAAAGGTCTTTTGTATACGAACAATGAATTCCGAGTGCTGATGCTCCATGCGTGGTGAAAAGACCGTGCGGCTATGAATTCATTGGAGAACCCTGGTTGCGATTATGTCGTCGTCATGACCGCCTGTATTGACCCAGGCGGCAGACACCCCGGGCTGCGCCGGCGTGACCCGGAGACTCGAAAGCAGGATTATCAGACGGCGCTCCGTTTCTGGGTGACGCATCCCGATCCCCGCCTCCGCCGGGTCGTGTTCATCGAAAACACCGGCCACCCTCTTCAGGAATTCGAGGAGAGTGCCGCGAAAGCCAATGTTCACGGAAAAGAGTTGGAGTTCATTTCCTTGGAGTGCAACGAGTGTCCCCCCGGCGTGAGCTACGGCTACCCAGAGTTGGCGATGATTGACTTGAGCATGTCTCAAAGCAGGCTGATCCGGCAGAGCCGCTATCTCATCAAGGCCACGGGGCGCCTTCGCTTCCCGGATCTGCCGCGCCTGCTGGATCGGCTGCCGGAGGACTACCTCTTTGCCGTTGATAATCGGAACTATCGCCTCCCTGGCGGCCCCCCGATGTCGTTCACCACGACCCAACTGATGATCTTCTCCGTCCGTTTTTACACGGACCACCTGATCGGCCTGCGCGAGAACCTGACCCCCGCTCTCCCCTTAATCGAACACCTCTTCTACGAGAAGTTAATGACATTCCAGGGCCAGCCCGGCGCGATCTTGCGCTGGCCCGTCAACGTGGACCCGCGCGGCATGGCCGGGCATGGCGTGAAGGACTATGGTTCCCCGAAGCAGCGCGTCATTAGTATCGCCCGCGCGGCCTGTCGGGTGCTGCTGCCAGGGTGGTGGGCTTGAGCGGCTCCCAACGAACTTATCCTTAAAATCAGCACCTTCCGACTTGTTGGAAGGTGTTTTTGCTGGAGTGGTCTAGAATGATTACTCTGGCAAAAAAACAAATCCGCTGCACTATTTCGGCCCCGCTTTCGCGGCAAGCCGTGTTACAATGGAATGCCCCGGCGGCTGTGTCCACGTTTCAGCCGCTCATCATAGGCGCTTGTCATAATTGACCGCGACGTTCTTATTACCCCGACTTCAGAGGCAATCTGGTACTACTTACAGGATAACGGGGCCAAGCAGTCTCCGATAATTGTGACTGCTGGGAACAGTCATACGGGCGAACTCTCTGGCGCGAACTCCTCCCGGATCATTCCCGCCCCAGATCATTTACGCCATGCTGCTGTCGTTCACCAGGATGTCCGAATTCTACAAAACGAAAGTATCCCTTCACGGGTAATCGGTCATGTGTCGCGCCATGCCTGTGGCCTGCACCTGGCTTGTTCCTATGATGTTTTTGAGGCTGTACCAATCATGCTGAAAAGCAAAATTCTCTACCAAATCCTGTCGGCTCTCGCGCTGGCTGTTTTCAGCCAATGGCCATCTCCGTCAGCGCGGGCTGCGGTTCCTTCCCTGCCCACCCTGAACTGGCAGCAGCGCTCGGACTGGGTCAACGTCAAGACCGACGTCACGCCACACGCCTACGGTGACGGCGTTCATGATGATACGGCGGCCATCCAGGCGGGGCTGAACATCCTGCCCCAGGAGGGGTATGGCCGCAAGACCCTTTACCTTCCCGCCGGCACTTACCGGATCAGCAAGACGCTAACGCTCACCCAAGTCAACGGCGCGGCGATCATCGGCCAGGGCCGGACCACGCGGATCGTGTGGAATGGTCCGCTGAATCAGCCGATGTATACGTCTAACGGCGCCGCCTACGCCCTCTACATCGGCATCGTCTGGGACGGTGCGCATAGGGCGGCGATCGGAATAAATCATCAGCCCCGGACGCTCTATGAGGCGATGATCCGGCACCAGGACGAGGCCTTCCTAAATTTCCGGGACAGCGGTATCCGGGTCGGCTATAATGAAGTCATACCAGACTCGGAGGTGACTTACCGCAACTGCCTGTTCCAAAACTGCACCAACGGGATCACGTTCCTATCATACAACGATCTTAACAACAATTTCTCCGGGTGCGAATTCCAGGACAATGGTACGGCCATCAACTGCCTGAGGGGGAACATCTACGTACGCGACTGCCATTTCGAGCGTAGTCGCACTGTGGATATTTTTCCTGGCCCTTCGGCACAATCCTTGCGCCGTTGCACGTCGGTCGGTTCCAAGCAGTTTATCCGGGTCCCCAACAGTGGGGCCGGAGTGGAAATCACCGTGCAGGATTGTCATGTGGATAGGTGGACCGGCGACCAGGGCGCGATTGTGTTCGGCATGTTCGGGCCGAAAACCATCTTTGACTGCTCTTTCACCCACCCGCCGGATGCGAAAGCGCCGATCCGCCTGACCAATTATGGAGGCATGACCCAGAACCTGCTCGTCTCCAACAACTCGGCACCCGCTTCGGCGGCCCTGGTATCCCTGGGTGACAACTCGCATGTGACTGAACTTCCCGTCGGCGCGCGCGGCCCGAACCTCAGTGACCCCAAGCGTTCGTTCCTCAAGAGCAACGAGGCTGTCCCTTCCACCATCATTGACGTAAAGACTGGATTCGGCGCGATGGGTGACGGCTACCACGACGACACTGCCGCGATCACGAATGCCCTGCTCGCGGGAAAGTCGCGAGGTAGGAACGCCGTCGTCTATTTCCCTGCGGGCAACTATGTCGTGACGAGCACGTTGCCGATCACGGGCGGCAACTACTCCGTCGAAGGGTCGGGCTGGGCGACCATACTTCACTGGCTTGGTCCGCATGGAGGGGCCGTCTTCGGCGTCCAAGACCCTCAGGCCGTTGCAATCAAGCAGATGCAGTTCGATGTGGCCCACGACGTCGCCTGCATCCAGCAGACCAGCACAGGGGCCGCCTCAGACATCACCTACGCGCGGCTTTGGGCTGGTGACGGCGGCTTTCTCACCCACGGGGATACCGGCGGTCCTAACGGCCACGTCGCGCCCTCAGCCGGCACCCGAGGCCTGGAGTGTATCGGCCTGCCGTCCTCCGCGAGAGTGTATCTTGACGACTTTACCGGCGCGACCCACTTCACGGACTGCTCCCGTGCGATTATCCTGGGTGAGTTCGGGCAGGGCGTGATTCGGGTGGATGGCGCGCAGTATGAGAAGAGCGGCTTCCTCGGAATGCTGGGCCACAACACCGCCGGGAACTTCTGCGATGTAATCGTGCAAGACAACCAGGATTTCGTCGGCTCGGACTTCTACACGGAACAGACAAATTCGGCATTGTATGTCAGTGGCGACGGCGCGCTGCCCGGCCAGCCAGGGCATGTGACGATTCAGGGTTCTAGAGTTCAAACATATGATTCCACATTCGCCAGGATCGTCAATTACGAGGGGCGCGTCGCTTATATCGGCTCTGGACTGCAACAGCCGCAGGCCACAAGCATTTTGCAGACAGGATCGCGGCCTGTAGACATTCTGTTGCTCGGCGACGCCCTCCTCGGCGGTCAACCGACCTTGACGCTGGATACCGGCGCTCGCATGACCATGCAGGAGGACGCCGTCTTCGTGGATCCGATTTGGGCAGTCGTGCCCAGCTGCCTCCCCGGACTCGATGCGGGTGCCCTCAGTTCGGTTCTTCCTGGCGGGCAGGTGCCTCAGGCGGCATACACGCCGGCCGTCGCGGCACTCGACGATTTCCGCCTGCTGGGGGCGTATGACCTGGCAATTAACTACCCTTAGACATTCGTTCCCTAGACGGTCATTGGAACAGCCCGGAACCCCAGCCTTACGGCTGGGGTTTTTCTTTGCCTACGTCGCTTGTATCGGAATAACCGTACTGAAGTTAGTGCTTTCCTCTATTCCCTTTATGCTATACTACCAACAAACTTTGTTGGAGAGCCCCATGATCCTTAAAGACGACGACTTTGTGGACCTCCCCACGCCGAACGGCCCGATGCGAACCTATGTGTTTCGACCGGCGGCTGAGGGCCGCTACCCCGGTCTGGTCCTGTTCTCGGAGATCTTCCAGGTGACCGGGCCGATCCGCCGGACCGTCGCGCTGCTGGCGGGGAGCGGGTTCGTCGTGGCGGTCCCCGAAATTTACCATGAATTTACCATGAACTGGAGTCGGCAGGAGCCGTCCTGCCTTACGACACGGCAGGGGCGGACCGTGGCAACATGCACAAGACGACCAAAGAGCTGGCGAGTTATGACGCCGCCGCCCGCGCCGCGCTGGACTACCTGAAGGCCGACCCGCGCTGCACCGGCAAACTGGGCGTCATGGGCATCTGCATCGGCGGCCACTTGGCCTGCCGGGCGGCCCTGAATTTGGACGTCCTGGCGAGCGTCTGCTTTTACGCGACGGACATCCACAAGCGCGGCCTGGGGCGGGGCATGAACGACGATACGCTCGACCGGATGGACGAGGCCACGGGCGAGATGCTGATGATCTGGGGCCGGCAGGACTCCCACGTCCCGCGCGAGGGGCGTCGGCTCATCTACGATGCGATGAACGATGCCGGCCTGCTCCTGCAATGGCATGAGTTCAACGCGGCCCATGCGTTCCTCCGGGACGAAGGCCCGCGCTACGACCCCGCCGCCGCGCGGATTGGCTACGCGATGGCGTTGGAGTTGTTCGGGCGCAAGCTGGGCGAAGGCGACCGAACCGGCGGCAGGCGCGGGCGAGGCGCGGCACTAGGAGGCGTCCACGGACGACGGGCTTTCCCCGCGTTTTGGGGTATACTAAGCCCAACACATTTTCCACTGGATACAAACAGATGCTCGACCCAAAATGGACGCTGCTGCTTGGCCTGCCGATCATCGCCGCCCTGCTGGCGCTGGCCTGGCGGCGGACGCGGGCGCTGGTGACGCGCATTCGTGAGGTGCGCGAGGAAATGGCGCGCAACCCGCAGGACCCATACCTCGCCCTGGCGATGCTGATGGAAGAAAAGAAAACGAAGAAACGCGCGGGGAGGCACTGATGGCGAAGGGACTGACGGACCGGCAGCAGGAAGTCTTCAACTTCATCGTCTCCTACATGGAGGAAAAGGGCTATCCGCCGACCATCCGCGAGATGCAGCTTGGGCTGAAGATCGGCTCCCTGCGCGGCGTCACGATCCACTTGGATGCCCTGCAAAAGAAGGGCTACATCGGGCGGCAGTCCTCCAAAGACGGCCCGCGCACTGCGCGCGGGATTCAAATCTTGGCGCATTTGGAGCCGCGCTCTCGCGACGAGGCCGCGGGCCTGCGCCGCCTGCCCCTCATCGGCACCATCGCGGCGGGGACGCCCCTGCTGGCAAACCAGAACATCGAGGACTTTGTCGCCGTCCCCAACCAGCTTCTGCGGACGAGCGCCCCGGACTGCTTCCTGCTGCGCGTCCAGGGCGAAAGCATGACGGGCGCGCACATCCTGCCCGGCGACTTAGTCGTGATCCAGCCCCAGGCGACGGCGGAAAACGGCGACATTGTGGCCGTGCGGCTCGGCGAGGAGGCGACGGTGAAAAAGTTCGCCCGGCACGGCAACCGCATTGAGCTTCAGGCGCAGAACCCCAATTTCGCCCCCATCCCCTTGCGTAAGACCGACAACGCCGCTATCATCGGCAAGGTGATCGGCCTGCTGCGCGGGTATTCCGGGTAGCCATGACGCACCGACTTGCTTTTTGGGCGCTGGCGGCGGGGGTAATCAGTGCGGGAGCAGGCTGTTCCCATACCGCCGCGCCCACAGCGTTGCCGCAACAGACCGCCGGGAGTACGCTCGTCACGCTGACCTCCGGCCCGACTGCCCATACGGGGGATAACACCCTCACCGTGACTCTGGCGGACGCCGCAACGGGAGCGATGGTCGGCAACGCCAACATCACGGCCACGCCCGAAATGCTGGCGCCCCGCCTGCCGGGTTCGAGCACGACCGGACGGGCGCAGGGCAACGGGCTTTATACCATCCCCGTCCGGCTGGGGGTAGCGTCCCGCTACAACATTGCCCTGAAGATCGAGCGGCCCGGCCAGGCGGCGGCGGAAGTCTCGTTTCCGGTGGAAGCATCCGAATAGAGCAAGGAGAAAAGCATGGTCAAGATCGAAGCGCATTATGACGGCGGCAAGAAGTGTTCGCTGCGGCATCAGGAGGGCATGACGCTCAAGACGGATGCCCCCAAAGACATCGGCGGCGATGCGTCCGCCTTCAGCCCAACCGATCTGGTCGCGGCGGCTCTGGCGGCGTGCGTGCTGACGACGGTCGCGATGTTCGCCGAGCGTCACGAACTGGACCTCATGGGGATGACCGCGCGCGTCGGCAAGGAGATGACGACCAGCCCGCGTCGGATCGGCCACCTCCCCCTCACGGTGCATCTGCCCGCCTCAGTCTCCCCAGAGATGCGCCCGACCCTGGAGCGCGTCGCGCACGGCTGTCCCGTCCACGCCAGTCTGCACCCCGACGTGGACGCGCCAATCGAGTTCCATTACGACCTGTGACAACTCCCCATGCCTAAAGATTAAATCCTAAAGGCAGGGGCTTCTCTCGACTTTACGAACACTGTATTGCCCTACAGTGGGTTTTCTTGCCCTAACAACAGGGTTAGTTTGCAAGTCCTGTTTCCGCTAACTCTCCGCTTAGACTTTAGGGTTCATTACTGGTTAGACTTTAGGGTTCATTACTGGTCGCTCTGGTTCTTAACGATCTTAGTCTTAGGCTGTTAGTCTTAGGCTGTTAGCCGCAGCAAAAGCCAAAACAAAAAAGCACAAACCAGTACACGCCAGGTCACGTTAGGTGCCGATGGATTTCAGGGGTCAGAAACGATTGACAACAGTATACCCGCAAGGCAACAATATCATGCCTTCGTTCATTCTTCACTTCGGAACTAGTTCCTGCTTCGCAGGAAAGGCATGGAGCCTTATATCCCCATAGATAAATCAAGGGGCCTTACGGCTCTTACGGTAAGAACCTCTCCCCGGCGCAAGCGCCGGGGAAAGGTTCCTATCCTAACGCCCGCGAGACCTGCACCTGCTTTTTGTCCAGAACCGTCAGGTCGCCGTAGCCGACCAGGACGTGGCGGTTGCCGATGCCGAGCGTATGGCCGCCCAGCGACAGCACCGCGAAATGCGGCTCGCGCGTGTGCGGGTCCACATACAGGTCTTCGACCTTGCCCACCGCGTTGCCCGTGACGTTCACTACAGCGAAGCCGCGCGGGTCGCCCATTCCCGCCCCGGCGATGCTGCCGGACTGCACCTTGCCCTTGTTCTCTTTGTCCCGCTTTTCCAGCTCGCTCAACAGTTCCAAGATCGCCGGCCCGTTGAGCCTCGCCTGCTCGTTAAATGTTTCACCCGTCGCCATCGGTGTTTCCTCCTCCTCAATGCCTGCCGCCCCTAGTATTCCTCCCTAGTATTCCCCCAGGAAAAAGCGGCGCAAACGCAGGAATCCCGGACTTCCTAGCCGAACAAGGCGAAAGCATTCGCGAGAAAAGGACAATCACCTATGGCTACGCCGCTTTCCATTCAGCTTTACACCCTGCGCGATGAAGTGCGGGGGGACTTCGCCGCCGTGCTGCGGCAGGTCGCCGAGATCGGCTACAAAGGCGTCGAGTTCGCCGGGCTGCACGGGCACAAGCCCGAAGAGGTCGCCACTATTGTGCGCGACCTGGGGCTGCAAGTCAGCAGCAGCCACGTCGGGCTGCCGACGGCTGAGACGATCCGCCAGATCGCCGACACGGAAAAGGCGCTGGGCAACACGCGCCTCGTCGCGGGCTTGGGACCGAGCGACTTCCAGACCCTGGACGACTGCAAGCGCAGCGCCGACCGGTTCCAGGCGGCGGCGGAGCTTGCCAAGCAGGAGGGCTTGACCTTCGGGATGCACAACCACTGGTGGGAGTTCGAGACGCGGGACGGCAAGCTCGTCTACGACTTCGTGCTGGAAGCCGCCCCCGACATCTTCAGCGAGCTGGACATCTATTGGGCCGCCTACGCCGGCGTCTCTCCCGCCGATGTCGTCACCAAGCACAAGCCGCGCCTGCCCCTGCTGCACATCAAGGACGGCAGCCTGGAAAAAGACAGCGCCATGACGGCCGTTGGCGACGGCAAGGTGGACATCGCCGCCACGGTCGGTGCGGCGGACCCGAACGTCCTGCAATGGCTGATCGTGGAACTGGATCGCTGCGACACGGACATGTGGGAGGCGGTGCGCCGCAGCTACACCTACCTGACCGGGCAGGGACTGGCGGCGGGGAACAAATAGACGACGGAGGGGCAGGCCAAAAGCCTGTCCCTCCGTCGTTACGGCTTGTAATACTGAGCCGACACCGTCAGTATCCGCAGCGCGCGGGTCTGGTCGCCACTCGACGCAAAGCCGCTGTTGTCTGTCGTCCACATGTTGACCGAACCGCTGCCTCCCTCGCCCGCATCCACCGTTTGCAGCGGCGACAGCGCCTGGACATGGCCGTCGCAGAAGAGGCAGTTCGCGCGGGACGTGTGGCCGGCAAAGAGGCAGCCGTCAACTCCCGAATTCGCACACTGGTCGAAGTAACCGAGCTTGGTCACGGACAGTTCGGAATAGGTCGAGGTGGCTTCCACGATCTCCAGGGTGCTGGATGGCGTTTGAAGTCCCGCGAGCGCGACCGGGATGGAGATGCCCGTCACGGGGTCGTCCAGAAAGGCGCCGTGCGGGCCGCCCATCCCCGCGCCGTCGTACCGGGCGGCGGCATAGGACGCCTTCAAGGCTGACGGCTCGGTCGAGTTCGGCAGATTGACGTTAAAGTCGGTCACGCCATTCTTGGGATTGGACGGGCATTGAAATACCCCGGCGCTCTTGACGAACGGGTAGATCATCGCGCGCCACGACTCGTATTCCGTCGGGTCCGTGATGCCCAGCCGCCGGGTCGGCAGCGTCTCGTCGCTGTCCTGGGTATACTGCGTGATCGCCATCCCGATCTGCTTCAGGTTGGAAGCGCACGACGCCCGGTGCGCGTTCTCGCGGACCTTCTGGAAGACCGGAAATAGAATCGCGGCGATGATCGCGATAATGGCGATGACCACGAGCAGCTCGATCAGCGTAAAGCCTTTGCGGTTCATGGAATGCCTTCCCGATTTCCGCCTCCCGGTGAGGCGCTAGAAAAGAGACCTCGTGTATCCAGATGCCTCTGCGGAGTTCGTCCGCGCTTATCCGCCTGCCCAGCCCGCCCTAGGCCCCGCCGTGTGGCTGCCGTTCTACAAAGGGGAACTGCTCACCCGGACCGAAGACGGCAAGCCTCGTCTGCACCTTGGCGACCAGGACAGCGTTTCCGCGCTGAGTCCAAGCGAGCCGATCTACCTGGGTACGCTGGGCGGCGTGCCCTGCCTGGCGGCGGAAGCCGACCCGGAGACAGGCATTCCCGAATCCTGGGCCGCAACGAGCCTGCGCGCCTTGTTCGAGCAGGTAAGCGAGGCGGAATGCCTGCTGGCCGGCTACGCCTCCCAGATGCTCTACTGGCGGCGCACCAGCGGCTTCTGCCCCGTCTGCGGGCACCGGACGGAAGCCCGCGAGGGCGACTGGGGGCGCCTCTGCCCCCACTGCGGCCATGCCGCCTACCCGCACATCTCGCCCGCGACTCTGATCCTCGTTCACGACGGCCCGCGCCTGCTTCTCGCCCAGAAGCCGGGGTGGGGGACACGCTACAGCATCCTGGCGGGCTTCGTCGAGCCGAACGAGTCACTGGAAGACTGCGTCCGGCGCGAGACGCGCGAGGAGGCGGGCCTGGAGATCACCGACCTGGCCTACGCGGGCAGCCAGCCCTGGCCGTACCCGCACCAGCTCATGGTCGGCTTCACGGCCCGTTACGCCGGGGGCGAGATCGTGATAGACGCGGCGGAGTTGGAGCGCGCGGCCTGGTTCGAGGTCGGCTCACTGCCCGATCTGCCTCCCCCTGTCAGCCTCTCCCGCCAGATGATTGATTCGTGGGCGGCAAGGCAGAGGCCCCCGAACCCCCACTAATGGGGGAACAGGATTACGACAGAAAAGTTTTTCCGGCTCCCCCATGAGTGGGGGCTGGGGGGCTAGTTCACCTTTCCGTCATCGGCACGACGACCCGGCCGGCCGCCTGCTCAACCTGCACCTTCACCTGCGCGGGGCTGTGACCTTCCTCATCGAAAATCACCAGCTCATTGCGGCCTGATTTTTGCCAGCATTCGGGCAGGTACAGGCCGTCTACGGCGATCTTTACCGGGTAGCCGCCGCTGTCCCACTCGGCGCAGACGTAGGGGCCGACGCGGACGATGGCATACAGGTCCATCGCCTTGACGAGTTTCAGGAAGGCATTGAGGTCATGGTCGCCCGAAAAGTCGAACTGCCCTTTCTTCGGCTCGTGGAAGTTCCACATGTTGTAGATTTCCACGGTGTTGAACCCGGCGCGCTTGAGCCGCAGCAGCCGGTCGCGCCACAGGGCGCGCGGGACGCGGCAGTATTCCATGCCGCCGGACGCGATAAAGGTCCGCTGGCCGTTCAGCAGAAAGCCGCGCCCGTCGAAGTTGATATAGGGAGCGGCGGCGGGTGCGGGCGGAAAAATGCCGTCATCGGCGTGGGCGATTTTCGCTATTAAAGCGACCAGCAGGAGCAGGCCGAGGAGAGCGGATGTGAGTCGTGCGAGATATTTCATAATGAGAAGTGACTTCTTTTTGTGCCAGACTGGTGTGCTGGGGATAAGGCGGGGCGTCTGTTACCGCACCCGAAACTGGTGAATCTTGTAAGCCGCTGGTTGTGGTAAGTTCGCCATATGCTTTAGTCTTCTAGCCAAAGGGCTGTCTTCACTCGTTCTATTCCTTTATCAAGGGAGTCAAAGCTATGAGAACCTACCGAGTTTGACATTAATACTAATCCTTCGGCAGCTTTGTTTATACTTTCTTTTGTAGGCAATAGACCTAACCTCTCAAAGAAACGGTAATGAGCTATTACTCTGCGCTTTCCCAGCAAGTCCCCGGAGAGCTTTCGCAATGTACGCCGCGCCTCCTTTTGTAAGTCCTCTTCAACTCGCTGATCTGCCGTGTTGGCATAAACGAGAACGGCAGAGCGAATCTCACCAATTGTCTTTTGTAAATCCTGAATTGGATCAATATACCACTTCTGCGCGATCTGACCAGCGACCACTACGAAAGCACCTCCTAAGATCGTGAGCAACGCGGTTTTGATGTATAGCGGGATAATACTGTGGTTCCATAGATAAAATAGAACTGAGGCGAATAGAACGATTAAAAGTAGATTGAAAAGAGCAGAAAGAAGCTGTTTCGGACGCCGCTTAACATTTTGAGGCAGAGTTGGAATTTTTGTCTTCATGTTAAATGAGACACACGGGATTGCAAAAGGTTGCTTACTGCGAGCCTAATGCGCTAAGTCAAGCAGCCCAACAAGTATTTTACTGCATTCTGCGGACCTCTGCCGCAGGACGTTCGTGGTAGAAGATGAAGATCACTCCCACTTTCCCGTCTTGATGGCCTCCGTCAGCAGGTGCGTCCGGCCACCCTGCATCAGCGAGCCGCCGACTAAGCCCTGGAACGTCACTAGAGCGTCGCCGACCTGCACCCTCAGGGCGTCAGCCGTCTGAACCAAAGTGGCCGCGGCCGGGGTCTTGTCTGTGCACAGGACATGGAGGAACAGGTCTTCGGTCTGGGGCTGGCCTGGACACACCTCCAAACGCCACTTGACCGCGTCCGGCGTCTGCGGATTGGGGGCCGGGTCGAAGGTCTGCCCGCGATAGGTGTAGCCGTGGACCGTGCGGATGGTGGCCTCCGACGGCAGCAGCGTCTGGACGGTCAATGTGGCTTGGCCGCCGGGAGCGGTGATGACGGCGGTTTGGCCGTCAATCTGCGGCTCCTTCCGGCAGTGCAGCAGCCAGGTCTTTTCCAATTCGGGCTGGATGCTGACCGCGCGGTCGAAGACGACGAACGTGTGCGGGCGCAGGAAGATGATCTGCCGTATCCACCGGGCAAGCTTGGCGGGCGAGTAGGCGGGGGTGCAGTCGGCGGCGACGAACAGGAAGGAGGGCGCGTTTTCGTAAGCAACGATGCGGCCCCGGTGAAATGCCTCCTGCTGGGCCTGCCACTCGTCCAGCGTCGCTACCGGCCAGTCCCACTTTTTCGCCTGGCCCCCATCGTTGGCGCAGGCGTTCTGGCCGCCGTCGCGCATCCGCGTCCAGGTCTCATTAGGCTCATAGACCAGGAGGCTGTTGGCGGCGACGGTGCGGATCAGCCAGTTCATGGCGTGGGCCGATCCCCATTCGTTATACTCGCCGCTGGGGAGGGTGAGCGGCTCGCGCTGGAAGATCTCGAAGTCGCCGACGTCGAAGTGCTGGTGGTTGGTCCAAAAAGGGCCGCAGTCGAACCGGAACCAGGCGGCGTCCTCGGTCCAGTCGCTGCGGGCGTAGACCTTGCCGATGCCCATCGCGATGTGCGCCAGGGGCAGGCCGGTCAAAGGGAGGGCGGGCGGCGGGTCCTCCTCCCAGACGAAATCCTCAACCGCGCTGCGGGGGTGGGAGGCGAACTGCGCTTTGCCCGCGACGTAGCCGGCCAGCTCGGAACCACGGAAATACTGTGCCAGGAGCGTCCGCAGCTTGCGGGGCAGGTGGTCATGGTAGCCATAGACCCACGAGCCGTCGCCCTCGACGGAGAACTGCTCCGCGCCGCCGGGCATCAGTTTGGGGTAAGGCTGGTAAAGCTCATACGCCAATCGCTGATAAAAGAAGCGCGCGGCTTGGGCGAACCCGTCATAGCCCTCCAGCCGCCGCGCCATTTCCAGCCCTTCCGCCAGCATGAAGAGCGCCCAGCGCGCATACCAGCCGCATTCCGTGTAGCCGCCGCCCGCGCCGAACGTGTTCAGGACGGGCACGATCCTCCCCTCGTAGAGATGGGTGACGGCATAGTCGCGGAAGGCCGTGGCCTGCGGGTTCTCGCCCCAGGTGGCATAGGCGATCCGCAGGTAGACCATCATCTTTTCTGGCGTTGAGTTGTGGAAGGCATTCTCATCGTCGGTATAAACGGCCAGGTGCCTGTTGATCCAGTCAGTCATCGCGTGCCGGTCGGCAGGCGTGATGGCGCGGTGGAAGAAGTCGAAGACAAGGGCAACGTCGTTGAGTCGTTCCCAGGTGCGCTGGTGCTCGTTGGTGACGCCCACGGCGACGTGGTCCAGGGCCTGCCGGATGCGGGCCTGGACCTGGTCCTGTGGCAGCCCTTCCACGGTATGCAGGATGCCGTCGGCAAGGATGCCCTGCCCCGCCACGCCCTGGGAGAGCGTTCTCTGCTCAGACGCGCCCTTGACGTCCCTCTGGTACGCCTCGGGTTTGGCCTGGGCAAGTGTTTTCAAACGGTTCGCCGACCCATAAAGCCGGGGGTGTGGGCCGTTCAGCACGTCCCGCCAGGCGCCGGTCGCAATCAGTGGCGCGGGCGCCGGAATGTCGTTAGGCATGGCTGCGCTTCTTAATCCCTGGACTTCACGCGCCCTCGGCGGGTGTAAAGGTCGTGGTCAGCGTCTGGGTTTGGCCGGTCTCGCCGGCCCGATACGCCGCCTCGATGATCTCGATGACGTGGCGCGCGTGTTCCGCCGTCGCCACGGTGGGGGTGCCCTCGCGGGCCAGGTCTACGAGCTGCATGATGTCCTCGAAGACGTGCGCCTCCTCCATCCCGACGTGTGGCCCGACCACATGCGGGCCGAAAAAGTGCATTCCCGCGTCGGCAACTTCGATCTTCTGGCCGTTGTGGTTCAGGCCGGTAATGCTGCCCTTCGTGCCGTAAAAGGAGGGCTGGCCGAAGTCGGTGAGCGTCCCGGCGAACGTGCCGTAGACGAAGGCGAAGGCCGCATTCCCGAAGTCCAGTACCATGAGCGTGTTGTCGTCGGCGTCGGACGGGTACATCTTCCCCTGGTACTCGCGCTCCTGGATGCCGATGCCGGACATGGCCGTGACGCGCTTGGCCGGGCCGAGGATGCCCGTCAGCGTGTGCAGGCCGTACACGGTCATGTCGTAGAGCGGCCCGCCGCCGGGCTTGCGCCAGTACCAGGCCGGGTTGACGTTGCTCAGGACATCGCTGCCGGTGCGGACGCCTTCTTTCTCATGGTAGCTCCCAAAGGCCGCCCCCGTCGCCGCCCACGCGAGCTGTCCCAAGACGCCGTCCCCGATCATCTTGCGGATGCGCTTGTTGGCCGGGCGGATCATCTGGCCGGGCGAGGCGACCAGCTTGACCCCGGCCTGCGCGGCCGCGTCAATCAGCTGCGTGGCCTCGTCCGCCGTGGTCGTCATGGTCTTGTTGAAGTGGATGTGCTTGCCGGCTTCGATGGCCGCCATCCCCTGCTCGAAGTGCAGCCCGATGGGTGAGCCGAGCGTGACGGCATGGACGTCCAGGTCCGCCAGCAGCTCTTCATACGTTTCATAGGCGCGCTTGACGCCGAATTTTTCTCCCGCCGCTTGGGCGCGGCCCGGCACGGGGTCGCAGACGGCGGCCAGCGTGACGCGGTCCTGCACATCCGGCAGGCAGAGGTGCTGCAAGGCGGCCCGGATGCCGATGCTGCCCGCGCCGACGACGCCCATTCCTAAAGGCTCTGTCATGGTGTTGGTTTCCTTGATGATGGTAACGGTGTATTTGCGAGAGTCCAAAGGACATTCCACACGGGGCGTCGAATGTCCTGCCCGGTGGAGGATGCTTTTGAGATCATTCAGTCTCCGCGCACATTCAGTCTCCGCGCACATTCAGTCTCCGCGCACTTGTGCCACGGAATGAATTCCGAGGCTCGGAAAAGCCCGCCGTCCAGGGGACGGGAAGATTGGAAGGCTATGCGCTACAAGGCATTCCTCTCCTGCGTCCCCTGGACGCTGGGCACTTTTCAGCCTCGGAATTCATTCCGTGGCAGCATATGTACAGGAACCCGACAGCTTTAAGGATGCGCTTAATGAACAGCCTGAACCTGGACGCGCTGCCCGATCTGCCGCAGCGTCCCCTGCTGACCGAACTGGCGCGTGACCTCTGGGCCGACCCAAGCATTGCCGCGCTCTGGCTCGGCGGCAGCCTGGCGCGCGGCGCAGGCGATGCCCATAGCGACGTGGACTTGCGGGTCGCCCTGGCCGGATTGGACCGAGCGCCCGATACGCTGCCGCCGTCCGCCTCCCGCCTGGCCTCGCGCGTCACCTACACTCTCCTCTGGCGCTTCGCCGAAGACGCCGTGCTGCACCACATGCTGCTCCAAGACGGCCAGGTTTACGACTTCTTGGTACAAACGGCGGCGCGGAAGCCAGGGAATGAAGCCCGCCTCGTCTTGGGATGCCGCGACGGCGCGTTGCAGGAAACTCTGGCGGGCGGCGAAGACCCCAGCGTCCGGTTCGAGCCTGCCGACCCCGAAGAGATGCGTCAAGTTCTGGGCGGCTTCTGGATGAACCAGCGGAAGCATCGCAAGGTTCTGGCGCGCGGCCTGACGCTGATCATGTGGGAAGGCGAGCACCGGCTCCGCCAGGAAATCGTGCGGCTGTGGTACGCCCTGGCGACCGGACAGGACTGCGGCCCGATGGGGGCCATGACGATCCACTCGCTCACGCCGATGGTGCAGGCGGTCCAGGCGTCTTGCGACGGAGAGGCCCTGCGCCTGCTTGGCCGGTCGAGCGAAACGGAGGCGGAGTTCCGGGAAGCGCTGGAACAGATAGGTGGGGAAGCAGCGCGCGTCGGCAGAAAACTGGCCGAGCGACTAGGATTTGAGTATCCCGAGGCCGCCGAAAAGGCAGCGCGGCAATGACCCTCTTGCATAAGTCCACCCAGCCCGGCAGTCCCCGGCCCTTCAGGGCCGGGTCAGACCTGAGGCGAGAGTTCTAATAGAACAAAAAGGAGAACAGAAATGCTCTTGACTGACAAGGTGGTGTTGGTGACGGGCGGCGGGCGCGGGATCGGCGCGGCGATCTGCCGCGTCCTGGCCCGCGAGGGGGCGTCTGTGGCGATCAACTACAGTGCCAGCAAAGACCGGGCGCAGGCGGTGGCCGCGCAGATTTGGGAGGCGGGCGGACAGGCCGAAGTCTTCGGGGCGGACGTTCGGGACGCGAGCGCGACCGAGGCGATGGTGAAGGCGGCGGCGGAGCGGTTTGGGCGGCTGGACGGAGTCGTCAACAACGCCATCGGCGGGCGGCAGAACGGAAGCCTGGCGGAAGCCTCGCCGGACGACTACACGAACGCCTTTGCGTTCGGCTGCGAAGCCGTCCTGAACACGGTCCGGGCGGCGCGGCCTCTCATGCAGGAGCAGGGCGGGGGGCGCATCGTCAACATCGTGACCGAGCTGTGGAACATGGCCCCCGCCGGCTGGTCCGTCTACATGGCCGGCAAGGGGGCGATGGTCGGCGTCTCGCGGTCACTGGCGATGGAACTGGGGCCGGAGAACATCACGGTCAACATGGTCGCCCCCGGCTGGATGGCCGACGAGAAGGTGGATACAGACTCTCAGGGATCGCGCGACTTCGCGGCGACCATCCCGCTGCGCCGTCACGGCAGCGCCGACGAGATCGGCAACGCCTGCGCGTTCTTCCTGAGCAACCTGGCGGGCTATGTCACCGGCGCATACCTGCCCGTGACCGGCGGCCGGATCACGCAGGTCGGGATGTGATTAGGAAGAGACCGGGAAGGAGGGCGGGGCGACCCCGCCCCTACGCGGGGGCCGTGGTCTGCGCGGCACGCTTCATCAGGCGGGACTTGCGGCGGGCGGCGGCGTTCTTGTGAATGATGCCGCGCTTCCACGCCTTGTCAATGACGCTGATGGTCTTGGAAACGCTGGCCGAAACCTCTTCGGGCTGGGCCGTCCCCGTCCCAATCAGGTTGCGGGTCTTTTTGACATAGGTCTTGATCTGCGACTTCGTCGCCTGGTTGCGAAGCTGGCGCTGGCGCGAGCGCTTGACGTCTTTGATAACGGACTTGATATTGGGCATGGTGCGAAAAGACTCCTGAGCAATCTGAAACGTAAAATAGGCGAAAAAACGAGTGCCTATGAGTATACCCCCCTGCCGCCGAAAAAGCAAGCCAAGAAAAGTTTCTCTGTATCCCTTCGGGCACGAGGAGTTGGCATGGTTTGTGCATAGGAGAGTTCTTGAACTCTTCGGCAACGGCAAGGTAAGGAGACACACACGATGATGATCAATGGGAAAGTCAAGTGGTTCAATGACACGAAAGGCTATGGGTTCATCGAGATGGCACAAAGTAAGGATGTTTTCGTCCATTACTCGGTGATCCAGGCCGATGGCTACAAGTCCCTGCGCGAAGGCCAAGAAGTCGCCTTCGACCTGGAGTGCGGCCCCAAAGGCGACCATGCCTCCTGCGTCGTGGCGAAAGACGCCGCGAGCGAGTGAGCCGCTCGGCAACGCAATCTTTCACATTCCGCGAAGGCCGGCCTCGTTCCGGCTTCCGCCGCACAAAAGCGGCCCTCCCTGACGGGAGGGCCGCTCTTTCGCGCGTCTTCTGCAAGACTAGCCCAGCAGACTGTTGTAATTGAGCGGGGTCAGAGGCCGGAAGTTTCGCTGGCTTTTCAGCGCCGCGATCCGCCCCTCCGTGTGCTTGATGCGGTCCGACGTGAGCGGGTGGTCGGAGAGGAAATCGCCGCCGATCCCGCCGCCGTTGCCGCTGACCTTTTCCAGCGCCTGGAAAAGCTGGATCATGCCCTGCGGGTTGTAGCCCGCCGCCACCATGTTCTCCAGGCCGCCCTGGTCCGCCTGGTCCTCCTCGCCGCGCGAGAACTTCAGCCCGATGGCGCTGTCCGCCAGCCCGGCGATCGTCTGCGCCGCCCGGCCCGCGTGGAAGATGCTCAGGCCGATCCCCAGCAGCGTGTCCCGCTGCTGCCGCTTGGCCTCGGCCTTGGCCCAGTGCTGCATGCGGACATGCGTCATCTCGTGCCCCGTCACGCCGGCCAGCGCGTCGTCCGTGGACAGCAGCTTGTACAGGCCCGTAAACATGAACATGTTGCCGCCCGGCAGCGCGAAGGCGTTCACCTCCTTGCTGTCCAGCACATGAAACTTGAAGTCCCAGGTCTTCCGGTCCGAGGGCGGCAGGGCCTGCACCAGCCGCTGCCCAATCTGGTTGAAATGGCGCGCGCGGGCGTCATGGACTTCGGGGTACTTCTGAAGCACCTGCTGCGCGGCCTGATCGCCGACCTTCTTCTGGTCGTCCGGGCTGGGCGCGGAAAACAGGCCGCCGGCCTCCGCCGCCTGCGGGATCAGCAGCGGCGCGACGGCCAGACCCGCCCCGGCGAGAGCCGCATTGCGCAGAAAAAGACGGCGCGATTCGTTATGTTCTTTCTGATCTTGCTCAGACATCGTTACAGTTCCCTCCGGCTGATAAGGCGTTTCGTCGTTGTTTCGACGTTATACCCGCTTCCAAAGTTCCCGTATCGGCCCGCCCAGGTATATTTCCGCTTGGCGTCGCCGGGGTGGGCGGCGTCACGTCCCGCTGCCCGCCTCTGACCGCCCCCGACATCGGGGGAAGGGGAGACGCCGCCGAAAGTCATCCGCCGCTTTTCAAGATTTTTGCCATTTCGTCCGCTACTTCCGTGTCGCCCGGCCGGCCTGACCGGCGCAGGGCTGCGACGACCCCGGCGCGGTCCGGCTCGGCCTTGTTCTGGCTCATTTTGCGCTTGCCTTCCAGCCGCAGGATCGGAATCTTGAAGCCGACGACGCCGCGCTGCATCCGGCGGACGAAGCCGTCCGGCATGTCCAGGGTTTCCGGGGCCGGCTCGTACTCGGCGGCGCTGTCGCGCAGCAGGGCGAATGTTTCGGCGTCGCCCAGCAGGCGCGGGACGCCGTAGGCGTGGACGGCGGCGTAATTCCAGGTCGGCACGTTCGGTCGGCTCTCGTACCAGGCCGGCGAGACATAGGCGTGCGGCCCCTGGAAGATGACCAGCGCCTCGCTGCCCTCCGAGAACTGCCGCCACTGCGGGTTGGCGCGGGCTAGGTGCGCGCGCAGGACGCCGGTCTCGCCCGCCGCGTCCAGCAGGAACGGCAGGTGCGTGGCGATCGGAACGCCGCCCGCCGTCGTGATGAGCGTGGCGAACGGGAACTGCCGCATGAGCGCGTGCAGGATGGCAGGATCGTTTTCTTCGTAGGCGGCGGGAATGTACATGGCTCGGCTTCCTCTTCCGGTTCTTAGGATACCCGACGGCGGGAACGATTCGACGGCGGGAACGATTCGACGGCGCGAATTTCCTGTTTGCCTGTCTCGCACACTGGGTATGGTTCTGATTGGAACATTCTCAAAAAAGGAGCGCGACACTCATGGCAGACGAAGACGTGATCAAGGGCAAGATGAAGCAGGCCGAGGGCAAAGCCCAGGACGCGGTGGGCGACGTCACCGGCAACACGGACGACGATGTAGCCGGCAAGGCCAAGCAGGTCGAGGGCAAGGTCCAGGAAGGCATCGGCAAGGCCAAAGACGCCGTGCGCGATGCGCTGGACAAGTAGCCCCAATCAAACGGCAGACGAGAAGCGGCCAGGCTACCTGCCTGGCCGCTTCTTGCTTGTTCCCCGCCTTGCGCGGGTGTCCATGCCGCCTTCCGTGTTTCGATGTCCCCCGGCAACGGGTATCCGTGAGCGACTTTCTTTGTTCCGGGGGGGAAACGCATGGTAGAGCGAATCGCGCGCGGCTGGTGGGTCCTGGCGATCCGGGGAGGATTGGCCGTCCTGTTCGGCATCCTGGCGATCCTCGTGCCGGGGGCGGCATTGACGGCCCTGGTGACGCTGTTCGGGGCTTACGCGCTCGTGGAGGGCGTGTTCGCCCTGCTGACGGCGGCCCGCTTCACGCACTCCGATGAGCGCTGGGGGCTGCTGATTTTGGAGGGCGTCGTCGGCGTCGTCGCCGGCATGGTGACGTTCGTGCATCCGGCCGCGACTGCCGTCGCGCTCGTCTATTTGGTCGCAATCTGGGCGATCCTGACCGGTCTTTTAGAGATCGCCGCCGCCATTCGTCTGCGTAAGATAATCGCGGGCGAGTGGGCACTGGGCGCATTGGGCGTCGTCTCGCTGCTTCTGGGCATCGGGCTGCTGGCCGAGCCGGGCGCGGGCCTGGCGATCCTGGTCTGGATGATCGGCGCGTATGCCCTGCTTTTCGGCTTCGGCCTGCTTTCGCTGGCCTGGCGCCTGCGGCGCATGAGCGCCGAGCACGAGCGTAACCGCGCCCCCGTCTGGCCGCCGCCTTGAGTGGCGGGGATGTGAGGAAGCCCGGCACTGGAAGTGCCGGTCTACTGTGGAGTGGAAGTGCCTCCGGCACTGAGGATAGGCGTTCGTTTGCTTCTCCTTAGTCGCGGAGCGACTTTCACCCAGAGTAGCCCGGCACTTCCAGTGCCGGGCTTGCTTTTGCCGGGTTTCCTCTGAGCGAGTGTGGTATACTAAGCGTTAGATTTTCTCACAGTAGCCCATAGTCGGGTGGAGGACAGCAATCGTGGCAGAGTGGAAGCGGACAGTGGCGTGCGGCGACGTGTCGGAAGCGCAGGTGGGGCAGACGGTGACCCTGAACGGGTGGGTCAACCGGAACCGGGATCAGGGCGGCATCGCCTTCCTGGACCTGCGCGACCGGACGGGGATCGTCCAAGTGGCCGTGAACGGTGGCGATGCGCCCGATGCGCTGGCTGTTGCCGAGCGAGTCCGCGCCGAATACTGCCTCAGTATTGTGGGGACTGTCCGGCAACGGCCCGAAGGCACGGAAAACCCGAACCTCAAGACGGGCGCCTATGAAGTCGCGGCCACGAGTATCGAAATCCTGAACGCCGCCAAGACGCCGCCGTTTCCTATCGCCGAAGACAAAGACGTGGACGAGATGCTGCGGCTCAAGTACCGCTACCTCGACCTGCGCCGTCCGGCCATGTACGAGAAAATCAAGCTGCGACACGAGGCGATCCGGCTCATCCGCGAGTTCATGTACGGACGCGGCTTTTTGGAGATCGAAACCCCAATTATGACCAAGTCGTCGCCCGAGGGCGCGCGCGACTACCTGGTTCCCTACCGCTTGCAGCCAGGCCTCTTTTACGCCTTGCCCCAGGCCCCGCAGCAGTTCAAGCAGCTCCTGATGGTGGCGGGCATGGAGCGCTATTTTCAAATTGCCAAGTGCTTCCGGGACGAGGCCCAGCGCGCGGACCGCCAGCCGGAGTTCACGCAGCTCGACCTGGAAATGTCGTTCGTCGAGCAGGACGACGTGCTGGAAGTAGTCGAGTCGCTTTACAGCGAGATCATCCCCAAGATTTCGGCCAAAACGGTCGTCACGCCATTCATCCGCCTGACTTATGATGAGGCCATGGCGCGCTTCGGCTCGGACAAGCCCGATCTGCGCTACGGGCTGGAACTCAAAGACGCCGCGCCCGTCCTCGCGAACACGCAGTTCTCGGTCTTCCAGAGCGCCCTGGGCAGCGGCGGGCAGGTCAAGCTGATCTGCTACCCGCAAGGCGCGTCCCTGTCGCGCAAGGAGATTGACGACCTGACCGCGCTCGCCAAAGCCTTCGGCGCGAAGGGCCTTGCCTACCTGCTGGTCACGGATGAGGGCGTCAAGTCGCCCATCGCCAAGTTCCTGTCGGAAGAGGAGATCGCGGGCCTGGTCGCGCTGGCCCAGGCGCAGCCGGGCGACCTGATCGCCTTCGTCGCCGACAAGCCCGACGTCGTCGCCAAAGTCCTGGACCGCCTGCGCCGCGAGATCGCCGCGCGGCAGGGCTTGGCCGACCCGAACACGCTGCACTTCTGCTGGGTCACGGACTTCCCCGTGTTCGAGCGCGATGAGGACGAGGGGGGCTGGACGTTCGCCCACAACCCGTTCTCCATGCCGCACCCCGAAGACCTGCCCTACTTGGAGAGCGACCCGGCCCGCTGCCGTGCCTTCTGCTACGACCTCGTGTGCAACGGCTCCGAAGCCGCCTCCGGCTCCATTCGCATCCACAAGCGCGACATTCAAGAGCGCATCTTCAAGATGCTGGGCAAGACCGACGTGCAGATTCAGACCCAATTCGGCCACATGCTCGACGCCTTCGACTTCGGCGCCCCCCCGCACGGCGGCATGGCGCCCGGCATTGACCGGCTCATCATGTACCTGACCGATGACGACAATGTCCGCGAGGTCATCGCCTTCCCCAAATCCGGCGGCGGCTTCGACCCTATGATGGACGCGCCCTCCGAGGTGGAAGACAAGCAGCTCCGGGAACTGCATCTGACGGTGAACTATCCGCCGAAGAAAGAGGACAAGTGACCATGACCGTGACGCTGGAACCTGAACTCGAACAGGAAGTACGCCAAAAGGCTGCCGCGCAGGGGCAGGAGACGGACGAATACGTTAACCGGCTCATTAAGACCGCCCTGCGTCAGTCTACACCAACCATCATCCGCTCGACGCTAACGCCGGAGGAAATCCAACGCCTTCGGCTGGAAAGCATTGAAAGAGCGATCGCCCGCAATCTGCCGGCATCCACCTCCGATTTTCGACGTGAAGACATTTATGATGATGAGGAAGGTCGCTGATGGCTCACCTCGTTGATACCAACGTCCTGCTGAGACGTCGTGATGTAAAGCACCCGCAGTTTCAGGTTGCTGACAGATCCATTACTCGCCTGCAAAGCAGAAACGAACGGCTCTGTGTTGCCCGTCAGAACCTTATCGAGTTCCGTAATGTGGCTTCACGGCCTTTGGACAAGAACGGCTTGGGGCTAAGTCCGGCGGCAGCGGACCTGGATTTGGACATTGCAGAGCGTGAATTTGATGTTCTCGTAGAAGATGACCTTGTTTACGACGTTTGGCGTCAACTCATCGCCGCCAAGTGCGTTTCCGGGAAACAGGTCCATGACGCGCGGCTGGTCGCCTTCATGCTCGTCTACGGCGTCACGCACTTGCTGACCTTCAATGGGGCCGACTTCAAACGGTTTGAGGCGCTTCCGGCAAATCTTGGAACGGGTATTATTGTGGTGAACCCGACAGACATCAATTAGACGGACGGAGTGGGCGAAGACGGCAGAAGCTTCGACCGCCGAGGAAAGAGAACAAGCCATGACATTGACTATTGATCTCAGCCCGGAGGAAGAAGCGCGGCTGCGCGAGAAGGCCACTCGGTGGGGGCAGGACGAAGTTGCCTACGCCGCTAGTGTACTGCGAAACGCTCTTCATACTCTTCCTGTGGATGAAGAACCGGCGCAAGACCAGTCGCTGGCTGAGGCGTTAGCCGGCCGCATTGGCCTGTTTTCGAGTGCCGAGCCGTCTAACGCGGCCCGAAACTCAGAAGAAGAATTCGGCAAGATCATGGATGAGAAAAGGCGGCAGGGACATATATGACTCTGACTGACACCGGCCCGCTTGTTGCCCTGAACAAGAATGATACAGCCCACCAAAGGTGTACGCTCATCCTGCCGTCTTTACGCGCCCCGATGCTGACGACTTGGCCGTGCTTCACGGAAGCGATGTACCTCTTGCATAGGGAGATCGGCTACTCGGCTCAGGAGGAGCTTTGGCAGTGGCGTTTGAGCGGCAAGCTACGCATCTATGAACTGACGACGGAGCAGGCCGACAGGATGCAAATCCTAATGCACAAGTACCGCAATGCACCGATGGACTTGGCGGATGCCTCCCTAATAGCCGTGGCGGAAACGCTTTCTCTGCGGACGGTGTTTACCGATGAGAGCCGTAAGGCCCCTAGATTTATCTATGGGGATATAAGGCTCCGTGTCTTTCCTAAGACACAGTATTTGTGGCTCGCGATTTACACAAAGCCTCTGGTATAATAAACTTGTGCAGACGCTATGCCTAAAATACAGACTGTTCCCCACAAAGGAACAGACACGCAAACTCGAAGACACCCTGGAAACGTGCCGACTGGTTTACAACTCGCTGGTCAACGACCGCGCGTTCCAGTACGAAACCGCAAAGGTGTCGGTGGGCCGCTATGAGCAGCAGAAGATGTTCCCACAGTGGAGCAAAGACTTCCCCGAAGTCAAAGCCGTCCATAGCCAGGTCTTGCAGAATGTCGCCGTGCGCGTTGACCTAGCCTTCCGTGCTTTCTTCCGTCGGGTGAAGGCAGGAGAAACGCCTGGCTTTCCGAGGCTCAAAGGCAAAGGGCAGTACGACAGCATCACCTACCCACAGAGCGGCTTCAAGATTGGCGACAGCACTATCTCCGTTTCCATGTTCGGAAAGCCTGTCCAGATAAAGGCCAAACTGCACCGCCCCATCGTCGGCACGGTCAAGACTTGCACGGTTCGCCGCTATGGGAACAAGTGGTTCGTCTGTTTCTCGGTAGAGCAAGAAGACAGCCCTCTGCCGCCATGCACTGATGCCGTGGGGCTTGACGCTGGCCTGAACTTCTTTTTGGCCCTGTCCAATGGCGGGTTCGTGGATAACCCGCGCTTCTTTCGCCGCGATGAAAAGGCATTGGCAAAGGCTGGCAGACGACAAGCCAAGACCAAGAAGCGAAGCCATGAGCGCAAGAAGGCTAACAAGGTTCTTGCTCGTATCCATGAGCGCATCAGAAACCGCCGCCATGACTTCGTTCACCAGACCGCCCGCAGGCTGGTCAACCGCTACGGCGTGATTGCCGTTGAAAAACTCAATGTCAAGAATATGCTTGGCAATCAAAAAATCTCTCACTGTCTTGCCAAGTCCATTGCAGATGCTTCCTGGTCAATGTTCCGCACCGTCCTCACGCAGAAGGCTGAGAGCGCCGCTCGTGAGGTCATCGCCGTCAACCCTGCCTATACCAGCCAAGACTGTCACAGTTGCGGCTATCAGGCTAAGAAGAAGTTAAGTGAGCGTTGGCATCATTGCCCCATGTGCGGGGCAAGTCTTGACCGTGACACCAATGCCGCCATCAACATCTTGGCTTTGGCAACATCTTGAACCTAGCGATAGGGACAAGTCACGCTGGGATTACAGCGTGTCAGGTAATGCCTGTAGAAGCCCCGCCATTTATGGCTGGGAAGTAATCACCATAGACAGCCACTTTTACGCCTACCGGACGGCGGACAAGTAGGCGTTTCAAGTAGTGCCTTGAGTGACGAACGATAGCGGAGCAGGCGGGGGGCGGATGGCGAAACAAGTTCTGACGGCGGAAACGCTGGATGTGGACGCGATGCTGGCACGGACAGACGCGGCGACGATCCGGCGCGGGATGGCCTACTCCCAGCAGGGGCGCGTCCGACTGGCGCGGGTGGAGCGCGACGGGGCCGAGGCCCGCGTCAGCGGGACGCAGGTGTACCTCGTCCAGTTTATGATGGAGGACGGCAAGGTCTTTGCCTTCTGCGACTGCCCGATTTCAGGGGGCGACCCGGACATCGTCTGCAAGCACCAGATCGCCGCCGCTGTTATCCTGCGGAACTATCTCCGCATCCACCCGCCCCAGACCTGGGAAAACGTGCTCGCTCAGGCGGTGAAGCCGGACCCGAAGCACGCCGCGCCGGTCGCGCGGCAGGCGCTGTTTTTCAGCCTCCAAACGCGCCATTCCCAGTGGGCTGTTTACCCCTACAGCCTGCCGCTAGGCCAGTTCTCCGAGGAGATGCTGGGTGACGCCGACGCCCTGGCGAAGACGGTCAAGCAGGAGGCGCTTTCCAAGCAGGCCAGGCCCCTGCGTGCCCAGAGCGATCCGCGCCGCTTCGTCAGCGCGTCGGGCGGCGAGGCCACGCTGAACCTGGCCGCGCTGGCCGGTCAATCCTACTCGCCCTATTATGAGCGCTCGTTCGAGTGCCGCGCGCTGCTGCCCCTGCTGGCGGGCGGCTTCCTCTTTCGGGGGCGCGAGACGGACCCGCTCCAGACGCTCCTGCGCGTCTCGGACACTCAGGGTAAGGCGCAGGTCGAGCTGAACCAGACGCCGGAAGGAACGTCCTTAAGCCCCTTCATCACGCTGGGTGACCGCAAGTTCCCGCTCACGCCGGAAAAGACCGCTGTCGTCTCCCCCGATCCGCTCTGGCTGATGTCCGGCAGCACCCTGTACCCGGTCGAGGACGGCGCGGGGCTGGTGACGACGCTGCTGGACAACCCGGACCTGCTGGTGCCCGCAGACGACACGCAGACGTTCCTGGACACTTACCTGCTGCCGCTGGCCCAGCGCGTCCCCGTCACGGGCGGCGGCATCGTCTGGGAAGAGGAGGCCGGCGTGGAGCCAGTCCCGCGCCTCTATCTGTCCGAGGCCGAAGGGACGCTGCTGGTCCATCTGCGCTTCGGCTACGGCGCCAGCGAGGCGGCTTACGACAAGAACCTCCCCGAGACGATCCTGCTGCGGAAGCCCGACTCGCTGACGTTCGTGCGGGTCGCGCGCCGCCCGGAGCGCGAGCAGGCGTGGTGGGAGGCTTTGGGCACGGGCCACGGGCTGAAGCGCGGCGATCAGCCCGACCAGTTCGTCCTGCGCGCCAAGACCGACCCCGTAGACTTCCTGCTGGCGCAGGTCCCACGTCTGACGGAAGCGGGCTTCGAGATCTACGGCGAGCGCGAGCTGACTTCGGCCCGCGTCAACCGCAGCCGCCCCACGGTTTCCTTCAGCGTCTCTTCGGGCATTGACTGGTTCGATGTGGACGGCATCGTCCACTTCGGCGAGACGCAGATCAAGCTGAAGGAAGTCCGCCGCGCCGTCCGCCGCAAGGAGCGCTATGTCAAACTGGCGGACGGCTCCATCGGCGAGATTCCCGCCGAGTGGCTGGACAAGTACCGCTACCTCTTCTCGATGGCGGAGGATTCGGGCGAGGGCCTGCGCTTGGCGAGCGCGCAGGTGACGCTGCTGGACCAGCTTTTGCTGGAGGGAGACCGCATCCAGGCCGATGACGAGTTCCAGCGCCGCCGGGAGAACCTGCGCCGCTTCTCCCAGATCGAGCCGCGCGACCTTCCCGAAGGGCTAAAAGCCAACCTGCACCCATACCAGAAGGGGGGCTTCGACTGGCTCCATTTCCTGCACGAGTACGGCTTCGGCGGCTGCCTCGCCGATGACATGGGGCTTGGAAAAACTGTCCAGGCGCTTGCTTTCCTGCAATCGCTGTCCGAAAGCCACGAGGCCAAAGCCGCCACCCTGCTCGTCCTGCCGCGCTCGCTGGTCTTCAACTGGGAGCGCGAGGCGGCCCGGTTCACGCCCGGTCTGCGCCTCCTGAACCACGCGGGCACGACGCGCGTCAAAGACCTGGCCGACTTCGACGAGTACGACCTGGTCCTGACCACCTACGGGATCATGCTGCGCGACATCGAGATGCTGCGGCAGCACCGGTTCCACTATGTCATCTTGGACGAGGCGCAGGCCATCAAGAACCCGGTCTCGCAGTCCGCCAAAGCCGCGCGTCTGCTCCAGGCCGACCACAAGCTGACTCTGACCGGGACGCCCGTCGAGAACTCGACACTGGAGCTCTGGTCGCAGTTCTCGTTCCTCAACCCCGGTCTGCTCGGCAACCTGGAACACTTCCGCACCGAGTTCGCGGGCGCGATTGAGAAGCGCCAGGACGAGATGGCCGCCGCCTTCCTGCGCCGCCTGGTCCACCCATTCATCCTGCGCCGCACCAAAGACCAGGTCGCCCGCGATCTGCCGCCCCGGACGGAGCGCATCCTGTATACCGAGATGGAGCCGGGCCAGAAGAAGCTGTACGAGAAGACGCGCGACCATTACCGCGCCCAGATCATGGGCCTCCTGGACACCGAGGGCGAAAAAGAAGGCGTCCAAGACGCCCGCATGAAAATCTTGGAGGGGCTATTGCGTCTGCGCCAGATCGCCAACCACCCCCGGCTGGTCGAGCCGGATTCTAAGGCCGTGTCCGGCAAGTTCGACACCCTGTTGGAGACCCTGGACACCCTGCGATCAGAAGGGCACAAGGCTCTGGTCTTTTCGCAGTTCGTCCAAATGCTTTCCCTGGTCCGCGAGACCCTGGATGCCCAGCATATTCCCTACGCCTACCTGGACGGCAAGACGACCGACCGCCAGGGCCGCGTGGACGCCTTCCAAAACGACCCTGACCTGCCCCTGTTCCTCATCAGCCTCAAAGCCGGCGGCGTCGGCCTGAACCTGACCGCCGCCGACTATGTCATCCACATTGACCCCTGGTGGAACCCCGCCGTCGAGATGCAGGCGACCGACCGCACCCACCGGATCGGCCAGGACAAGCCGGTCTTCGTCTACAAGCTGATCACGCGCGAGACGGTGGAGGAGAAAATCCTGCTCCTCCAGGACCGCAAGCGCGCCCTCGTCAGCCAGCTCATCTCGACCGAGGGCGGCTTCTTCAAAAACCTCACCCGCCAGGACATTGAACTGCTGTTTGAGTAACCCGCTTGAAGAAAGAGGCGGAAAACGACACAACTAGCCACCCCGGAATGAAACCCGGAATTCATTCCGGGTGGACAGTCTGCGGAACATCAGTTGTTCATTGCCACCAATTAGGACGAATAGCGTCGAGTAGGGATCATTTTCACAGTAATTGCGGCGAGAAGCCCACAGGATTTATCCGTGGGAGGACAGCCGCCACGCCTTTCTGAAGGCGTGATATTCCCGCTTTATATTGACAAAATAGGGCTATGTAAGGTATCATAAGCCCGTGAAGCAAACGATAGCCGTCAAACTGGAGCCGACACCTGAGCAAGCCAGTTCCCTGCGTCTTACGATGGAGGCGTTCAATCGAGGCTGCGACTATGTGGCGCAGGTCGCTTTCCAGAAGCGACTGGCGAACAAGATCGCCATTCAGCCGTTGGTCTATGGGACATTGCGTTCTGAGTTTGGACTTTCCAGCCAGATGGCGATCCGAGCAATCGCGAAGGCCATCGAAGCCTACAAAGAAATTAAAAAGCGGGACAAGAACATCCAGCCCACGTTTGACCCGCACGGCGCAATGGTCTATGACCACCATATCATGTCCTTCCGCGACCTGTCGCACGTTTCGCTGTTGACGCTGACGGGTCGCGAACTCCTGCCTTTGCGCTACGGGGCATACCAGGAGGCCCGTATGTGCAGGGTGAGAGGTCAGGCCGACCTCACCTTTAGAGACGGCGTGTTCTACCTCTACCTGACCGTGGATATGCCCACCCCGCCGCCAATTGAGCCTGCCGACGTGCTGGGCGTTGACTTGGGTATCGCTGTCCTTGCGATGGACAGTGACGGTGAAGCACACACCGGCGAAGGCGTCAAGCAGTGTCGCCGCCGCTTTCAGAGGCTTCGCAAGGGGCTTCAGTCTTGCGGCTCCAAGTCTGCCAAACGGCACTTGAAGCGCATACGGCGACGCGAGTCCCGCTACCAAAGGCATATCAACCACTGCATCAGCAAACATCTTGTTCAGAAGGCTCTCGTCGGGCAAAGGGCACTTGCGATTGAGGAACTCACGGGCATCCGTGAGCGCACGCAAGCAACGGTGAAGAAGACCCAGCGTTACGAGCGGCTTTCTTGGGCCTTCCACCAGTTGCGTCAATTCCTGGCGTACAAGTGCGAAGCAACAGGGATTCCCCTGCACGTCATTGATCCCAGAAACACGTCTCGAACGTGTCTCGCCTGTGGTCATTGCGCCAAAGAAAACCGTCGCAACCAAAGCGGGTTCCTTTGCATCGAATGTGGCTTCCAGGCAAACGCCGACTGGGTTGGCTCAGTCAACATCAGAAGGCGCGGACTGGAAGCACGGGCCAGTTTAAGCGGGCCTATGAGCGCACCCGCCTAGCGGGTAGTGCTAAATCCCACGCGGTTTACCCGTGGGTTGCTTAAGCGCGACCTCTTCAAACCAACTACCGCCCCCGCCTCACGTCCGACAGCGAGGGGGAAAGGTCGAAACCTAGGAACGAAGGTCTACCCTCAAAATGAAATCCTCCAATCTGCATAGATGGAGGACAATCAGTTCGATATAAAGGGGTTGCTTCGCACCTGAAACGATTGAGGGAGATCGTGAAATGGACGGTACAAGATTCGAACTTGTGACCCCTTCGATGTCAACGAAGTGCGCTACCACTGCGCCAACCGTCCATTGCGTGGTAGTTCCCCAGGGCGGGGAACGGAGTGGAACAATCTTACCCGCTCCGAGGCGGATTTGTCAACAGGGCGGGCAGGTTTTTTGGGGCCGAGCCTTATGACCCGGCCCCTATCGCTTCGCCTTCAATGCCTTGCCCTCCTCGATAACATCCTCTGCTGTGGGTATATTCTTCATGATAGGCTCCTCCTGTATACACCGGGAATGATTTGTAGTATACTGCATATCGGCCCGCCTGTCAGTTTAGCGGATGCAGAAATCATAGAGGGGAAAGACTCATGGCGTTCCAGTTGCCAGACGGCATCAAACTTACCTTCCTCGGCCATTCCACGTTCCATTTGGAAACCCTTCAACACACGAGACTCTTAATTGATCCGTGGGTGGAAAACAACCCGCGCTGTCCCCAAGAGAACAAAGACGTCGGGCCGCTGGACATGATGCTGATCACCCACGGCCACTACGACCACATTCAGGATGCCGTCGCCATCGGCAAGGAGACGGACGCGCAGGCCGTGTGCGTCTTCGAGACGGCACACTGGCTCGGCGGCAAGGGCATCGGGAACGCCGCACCGATGAACAAGGGCGGGACGCTGGTTCAAGATGGCCTGAAGATCACGATGGTCCACGCCGACCACTCCTGCGGCATCACCGACGGCGACCGGATTGTCTACGGCGGCGAGCCGGGCGGCTACATCCTTACGCTGGAAAACGGCTACAAGATTTACCATGCGGGCGACACGGCAATCTTCGGCGACATGGCTCTGATCGGCCAGATCTATCAGCCCGACCTCGCCCTGCTGCCCATCGGCGACCGCTTCGTCATGTCCCCCCTAGAGGCCGCCCACGCCTGCCGCCTGCTGGGGACGAAACATGTCATCCCGATCCACTTCGCGACGTTCCCCCTGCTGACCGGCACGCCGGAAGCGTTCCAAGCGGAGCTGGATAAGCTGAACCTGGACACGCAGGTGACGGTGCTGGAGCCGGGGGAGACGGTGTAAGGGCCTCACCCCGCCGTAAACGGAGCATTACATTGAACCTCGACCGCTACAAAACCCTCTGCCTGTATGCCTTCCAAAAAGGTGTGAGCCTGCGGGCGCAGACGCCGGGGGCGCCGCAAAACACGAAAATCCTGTTTGACAGTGGAATGCTCTACCTGCCTGCCATCGTCGCGCAGGAGCCGGAGTTTCTGGACCGGGTGACGGCGCTTGACCTGCCGGACGACGTGGCGCTGGGGCTGGGCGGCAAGTTCCCAGCGTTTGACGCCAAAGCGTATCTGACGGCGCGGGCGGAGGCAAAGCGGCTGGACGAGAAGCTGAAGGCCAAGAAGCCGTTTGGACCGTCGTCTTGATGCGGACACGGCGGCTGGGCAGAACGGGGCTTCAGGTGTCGGAGATCGGCTTCGGCGGCTGGGCCGTCGGCGGGAACGCCTGGGGCAACTCGTATGGCGAAACCGACGATGCGGTTTCCAAAGCCGCCATTCAAAGGGCGCTGGAACGGGGCATCACGGTGTTCGATACGGCTGACGTTTATGGGCAGGGGCACAGCGAGGCGCTGCTGGGGGAGGTCTTGGCGGAGTGGAACGGTCCGCCTCCAGTCGTCGTGACGAAGGGCGGCATCAACTTTTACCGTAAAGACGGGACGCTGGAGCCGGACTGGACGCCGTTTGCCCTGGCCCATGCCGTGCAGCACAGCCTGACCAGGCTGCGGCGCGAGGCGCTGGACGTGTTCCTGCTGATGAACCCGCCCGTCGAGGATTTGGACCGCTTCCGCGTCTGGGAGACGCTGGACGCGCTGCGCCGGGCGGGCAAGATCAAATGGTACGGGGCGTCGGTGGCCGAGCCGGCGGACGGGGTGTGGCTGCTGAAGAATGGTCTATCCGTGGACGTATTAGAAGTCGGCTACAGCCTGTTTTATCAGGGCGCGACGACCGAGTTGCTGCCGCTGGCGCGCAGGCGCAAGGTGGGCGTCCTGGCGCGGGAGCCGCTGGCGAACGGGTTTTTGACCGGCAAGTACGACCCGGACGCTACGTTCCCCGATGGCGACATCCGGGCCGCGCTGCCGCCGGAATATGTGGCGGCGATGGCCGAAACGGCGGCCAATCTGGACTTTCTGCGGCGGGACGGGGCGCGGACACCGGCGCAGGCGGGCCTGCGCTTCGTGCTGGACGATCCCGGTGTGTCATGTGTGGTCGTTGGCGCGAAGACGCCTGAACAGGTAGACGAGAACGTCTTGGCCGCCGATGTGCCGCCCATTGATGCGGCGGAGCGGGAGCGGATTGCGGGGGTGTTTTAGGAATGGGAACCCCTCCTGCCTCACAAGTTCGGCACCCTCCCCTGTTAGGGAAGGGCGATAAAAATACGAAGCACCAGTCTTCTGCCAAGAGGCACAGTCATTCTCGATAAGTAGCCCTCCCCTAACAGGGGAGGGTGCCGAACTTGTGAGGCGGGAGGGGTTCTTAGGTTCTAACTTATGCTCAAACTGACCAGCGCAGCGCAGATGCGCGAGATGGACCGGCGCACCATCGAAGAGTTCGGTGTGCCCAGCCTTGTCCTGATGGAGAATGCCGCCCTGCGCGTCGTAGAGGTGATCGCGCAGCGGTTCGGGCCGCTGCGCGGCAAGCGGATCACGGTCGTCTGCGGCAAGGGCAACAACGGCGGCGATGGGTTTGCAATCGCGCGGCACCTGGCGACGCGGTACGCGGCAGATGTGAGGGTTTTGAATTCAGACCCAATGAGCATGACGGGTGATGCCGATACGAACCGAAAGATGGCATATCGGTTCGGGTTGAGCTTCCTGGCTTCCAACTCCGGCCCCAAAATTCCCGGTAGCGGCTTGATTGTAGATGCACTGCTTGGCACTGGCATAAAGGGCGGCGTTACGGGCGATCTTGCAGCTTACATCAGTGCCATGAACAATACTGCAAACTTGAGCGGGATGCCGGTTGTCGCCGTGGATGTGCCGTCGGGACTGGACGCCGACACGGGCAAGGTAGAAGGCGCTTGCGTCAAGGCGACGCTGACGGTGACGTTCGCGCTGCCGAAGTTTGGCTTGATGGTCTACCCCGGCGCGGAGTATGTGGGGGAACTCGTCGTCGCCGACATCGGGATGCCCAGGCAGGTGATGGCGGCGGAGGATGTTCAGGTCACGGCGACCGAAGCGTCTGACGTGGCCCGGTGGCTGCCGGCGCGGGTCAACGGGCGGGACAGCAACAAGGGGCAGTTCGGTCATGTGACGGTTTTTGCCGGATCGAGCGGCTTTGTCGGGGCGCCGACGCTCACCTCGGAGGCGGCGGCGCGGACGGGGGCGGGGCTGGTGACGCTGGCCGTGCCGTCCGGCATCCAGAACGCCCTCATGGCGCGCGTCAGCCCGGTCGTGATGACGAAAGGACTTGCGCAGACCTCTTTGGGGACGTTCGCACAAGAGGCGGGAGAGGCGGCCCTGACACTGGCCGCGAAGGGGACGGCGGCGGCGCTGGGGCCGGGTCTGGGCGGGCCGGACAGCGAGGAAACGCGCGCCTTCGTCCGCGAGTTCGTCGCCCGCTGCCCCGTCCCGCTGGTCATAGACGCCGACGCGCTGAACTGCCTCGCGCTGGAGCCGGACCGGGGCGCGTCCGTGGTTAAGGGGCGAACTGCCGCGACGGTGCTGACTCCGCATCCGGGCGAAATGGGGCGGCTGCTGGGGACGGACACGAAGGCGGTGCAGGCGGACCGCCGCGCCGCCGTCGAGCAGGCCGCGCAGGACTACGGCTGCCCGGTCCTGCTCAAAGGCGCGCGGACACTGATCGCCGCTCCCAATGGCCGCCTGGCCGTCAACACGACCAGCAACCCCGGCATGGCGACGGGCGGAGCAGGGGACGTGCTGACGGGCGTGATTGCGACCCTGCTGGCGGGGCATCTGGACGCTTGGGCGGCGGCGGCGGCGGGCGCGTACCTGCACGGGCTGGCGGGCGACCTCGCCGCCGCCTCCCAGGGCGGCCCCGCCGGGTTGATCGCGACCGATCTGGTTGACCACTTGCCCGCCGCCATCGCCCGCTGCCATGCCGAGGCTGCCCACCTATGACTCGAATCTTTTTCGCGCTCTGCTTGCTGTTTACGGTCGGCCCAGCGCTTGCCGCGCCGCCGCTGACGCTGACCCTGCCGGACAGCGGGGCGTATTCCTATTGGATTCAGGCGAAGTCCGGCATCGTCACGAACCTTCCGGCCACCATTTCGCGTAAAGGGAGTGTGAAGATCGCCGCCCCCGTCGCGACGGGGGATCGGCTTTTCGTGCTGGACGCTCACACCGGGGGGATCGCCGCCCGCCCGGTTTTGGTCGGGACGGGCGGCGTACCGGCCCCGATCACGCTGGCGACGACAGATTTCCAGCCGGTGACGCTGCCTGCCACTCGCCCGCCGGTGGCGGCCGCCGCGCCCGCGCCCCCGGCGGTTCCTGACAAGGCAGGCGGCGTCGGGCGGTTGGTGACGGCGCTGTTCAGCCTGATCCTCGCGGGGGGCGTCGCATGGGTCGTGGTGCAGCTCATCAAGACGCGCGGGGAGCCGCTCCGGCGCCTGGCCCGGCGGCTGGGCGTGGATGCCCCGGAACCCACGCCGCTGGAAGCCGATGATTTGGAAAAGACGGTGATCTATACGCCGCCTAAGCGCGCCCCGGAACCCGTGCCGGAGGAGGCGGGGCTGTCGGTTCCTGCCGCAAGCGCGGTGCGCGGCCCCGAAATCGCGCTGCCGGGCATACCGGCCTTGATCGGCTTGCAGGGGATCGTCGCGGGCAGCACGTTCGCGCTGACGGCGGGCGATCTGACCATCGGGCGAGACGGCGAGAACGAGATCGTGCTGGCCGAAAACACTGTTTCGCGGCAGCACGCCCGCGTCCTCCGCGACGGGCAGGGGCAGTTCACGGTTTCGGACCTGGGCAGCGCGAATGGAATCTATGTCAACGGGATGCGCGTCCAGCGCGCCATCCTGAGCGCGGGGGATGAGATCAAGATCGGGGACAATTACTTCCGCTTTCAGGCGGACAAGGAGCCATGATGAACAAAAACGATTTGCTTGCGGCCGCAGCCCTTCTCGCCGCCTGCCCGCTGGCCGCACACGCGCAGACCGCCGCGCCTGTGCCGGCCCTTCCCGCCCCGGCAACGGCGGCCCAGCCCGTCACGCTGCGGCTCAAGTTCACGCCGGGACAGACGCTGTATTACTCGATGATTACGGACACCAACGGCACGATGCTGACGGGGCAATCCGGGGCAGGGATGCCGATTCAGGTCCATATGCAGATGCTGATGCACCAGACGGTGAAGGATGTCCGGGCTGCGGACGGCGCGGCGACGATGGATGTCGGCATTGACGCGATGAGCATGGGCATGAACGGGCAGACCTTCCCGATGCCGCCCAATAAACTGGCGCAAATGAAGACGATCGGCACGATGACCATCCTGCCGACTGGAAAAACGCTGTCCTTTACGCCCGGCGCCGGCCTGAGCGCGATGGAACCGATGCCCGGCATGGACCTGAGCCACGCCAACGCCATGGGCAGCCTGGGTCAGTTCCCGGACACTCCCGTCAAAGCCGGCGACACCTGGAAGAGCACCGTCTCGATGGGCATGATGGGCATGCAGGCCGCTTCGACGTTCTCCCTGGCGAGCCTGAATACGACGGGCGGCGCAACGATCGCCCTGATCAAGCAGACGATCAACGGCGCCTTCGACACCTCTGCCGCGAACGGGGCCGCTGCGTCCGCGCCGGTGGGCATGAAGATGATCGGCAGCGTCAATGGGACCGGGACACTGCGTTTCGATGTTGGCGCGGGAGCCGTGGCGGGCCAAACCAGCCATGTGAGCGTCACGATGACCATGACGCCGCCCGGCGCGACGGCGCCGATGAAGATGCAGATGAAGGCGAATTCGACCCTTTCGCGCGCCTCCGCGCCCCCACCCGCCGGAAACCCGGCGGTGCAGTAGGAGCCGCAGGCGGTCAGAAGGGGGTAAGAAGAGGGCGGGGTTCCCCCGCCCTCTTTATCCTTGCTTTCTTTTCAAATTATGCCAGCACGTCCAATATCCGCTCGGCGACCTCGCGCTTGGTCAGGAGCGGCAGGGTGATCTCCCGCCCATCGCGCGCCAGCAGGGTGACGACGTTGGTGTCCACGTCGAAGCCCGCGCCTTTCACCGTTACGTCGTTAGCGACGATCCAGTCGAGGTTCTTGGATTCGAGCTTGCGGCGCGCGTGGTCCAACAAGTCCTCGGTCTCCGCCGCGAACCCGACCAGCGTTTGGCCCGCGCGCTTTTCTCGCCCCAATCCCGCCAGGATGTCGTCGTTGGCCGTCAGCGTCAGGGCAGGGGACGAGGCGCCTTTCTTGATCTTCTGGATCGCCCTCTCGGCGGGGCGATAGTCCGAAACAGCGGCGGCAGCGAGGATGAGGTCGGCGGACGGGGCGCGGGGCAGCACGGCGTCCCGCATCTGCGCCGCCGTTTCGACCTGGACGAAGTCCACGCCGCCGGGGGCGGGCAGGGCCGTCGGGCCGGAGACGAGGGTGACGGCTGCCCCGCGAAGCCGGGCGGCTTCGGCTAGGGCATACCCCATCTTGCCGGACGAGCGGTTGGACAGGTAGCGGACGGGGTCCAGCGGCTCGCGCGTCGGCCCCGCCGTAACCAGGACGCGCCGGCCCTGCCAGGAACCCGACCGGGCCAGCATCTCCTGAATGGCGTCGAAGATCATCGGCACATCGGCCATGCGGCCCACGCCCTCGGTCCGGCAGGCCAGCCGGCCCGTCGTCGGCTCGATGAAATAATAGCCATAGTCGCGCAGCTTTGCCAGGTTGGCCTGCGTGGCGGGGTTGTTCCACATGCCCGTGTTCATGCCGGGCGCGAGCAGGATGGGGGCGGTGCAGGCCAGCGCCGCCGCCGTCAGCATGTCCTCGGCCAGCCCGTTCGCCAGGCGGGCGATGACGTTCATCGAGGCGGGGACGATGGCGAACAGGTCGCAGTTGCGGGCGAGCCAGATATGGGCGATCTCGCCGGGGTACGGCTCCTCGAAGGTGTCAATCGGGCAGGGGTGGTGGGTCAGGGCGCGGAACGTGGCGGGCTGGACAAAGCGAGCGGCGTCCGCCGTCATCACCGGAAAGACCTCGACGCCGCTCTTGACAAGCCGGCTCGCCAGATCGGCGGCCTTGTAGGCGGCGATGGAGGCGGAAACGCCGAGGACGACGCGCTTGGGAGTGCCTGCCTCTTTAGGCATTGGACGCTCCATTGTGGATGCGGCAGTGCTCGGCGCGCAGGACCGCGCGGATGGCGTCCACGGCGTCCTCGACGCTGTCGTTGGTCACGGCGTAGTCGTAGTGGGGGCGCTGGGCCATCTCCTTGCGGGCATGCAGGAGGCGCTTGGCGATCTGGTCGTCGCTGTCGGTGCGGCGGTGGCGCAGGCGGCGCTCCAGTTCTTCCAGCGAGGGCGGCTGCAAGAAGACGAGCACGGCGTCCGGGGCCTTCTCCTGAACGATCAGGCCGCCCTGGACCTCGATCTTCAGGATGACGTCAATGCCCCGGAGGCGGCGCTCGGCCACCCAGGCGCGCGGCGTCCCGTAGTAGTTGTCCGCATATTCGGCGTATTCCAGCAGCTCGTCGTGGGCGACCATCGCGTTGAAACGGGCGGGGCTGACGAAGTGGTAGTCTATGCCGTCCTCCTCCATGCCCCGGCCGCCGTCTTTGGGGCGCGGCGGGCGCGTCGTGGTGGTGACGCACTTCTGGACGGGGCGCGGCAGGTCGGGGCGCGCGAGCAGGGCATCCAGGACGGTGTCCTTGCCGACGGCGGAGGGGCCGGAGACGACGAGCAACAGGCCCGTCCCCCCGGCCTGCCCCCGCTCTGTCTCAGCGGTCGGCCCAGCGCCGCTTTGCTCGATGGAAGTAATCACGAGGTCATTATAGCACAAAGCACCCACCCCGGCGCAAGCGCCGACCCTCCCGGAGCAGGGCGAATGCACATGGAGGGCAGGCACGGGCAAGAAAGGCAGGCACGGGCAAGAAGGGCAGGCACGGGGGCCTGCCCCTACGCCCCGCGTCATCGGTAGGGGCAACCCCCCGTGGTTGCCCTGCCTCTTCCCGTGGTTGCCCTGCGTCCCGGAGCGGGAGGGCGAAGAGCGTTTGCCTCTGCCTCCTGACCTTCCCGTTTCGGGAGGGGTGCCGCCCCCGGCGGGGTGGGTGCCCGCCCCGCAAAAACACCTATAAAATCTTTGCCCAACCCCTTGACAAACCGCAAAGAGTCCGCTATACTGTCTGCGGTAGGGGCGTCCTGTAACTTTTTCAACGCTTTTCCTGTTCTGCCCGTCCCCCCCTCCTCCGTTCCTGTTCTGCCCGTCCCCCCCTCCTCCGTTCCTGTTCTGCCCGTCCCCCCGGGGACCTGATGACAACGCAACCGAGAACACGATGCCGCTGCCCATTGGAACCTGCCTGCCGCCCCTGAGCGGCGCGACCGAATGGCTTGACGCACCTATTGAGACAAGCGCCCTACAAGGTCGCCCGACACTGGTACAGTTCTGGGCCGTCTCCTGCCCGATCTGCAAGATCAACATGCCCAGCCTGCTGGACTTCCTGGAGACCTACCAGGACGACGGCTTGCAGCTCCTCTCAGTGCACATGCCGCGCATGGAGGCCGACATGGACGTAGCCAAAGTCCGCGTGGCGGCGGATGAACTCGCCCTGACCGGCCCCTGCGCCATTGACAATGAACACACCATCGGCGACCTGTTCCAGACCGGCGGCGTCTGGCCATGCTATTTCCTGTTCGACGCCTCGGGCAAGCTGCGCTCCCGTGCGGCGGGAAGCCTCGGCCTGAAGATGGCGGAGAACTCGCTGAAGCGGATGCTTGCCCCGGAGCTGGTGGCCTAGTCGTTACTAACGCAAACCAAGAAGGAGGACAGAGGGACAGCACTTATGCGTATTGAGGACCGCGAGGACTACATTGACGTGGTGGCGCAGGCCGTGATCGACCGGATTGAGGAGCGTGACCGCCTCGCCAGTCTGGTGGACCTGGTGGTCCGCCGCGTCTTAGAACTCCAAGATCAGCGACAGGTGGCGCTGGCGTCAGTGCCGCACGACCCGCCCTCGGCAGAGGGAATGGAGAAGACAAACGATGCAGGTGAATGACGGGCAGGATATTCCGGCGGGGGCGCCGGCCCTGGCTGAGACGGCTCTGGAAAAGTTCGAGCGGGAGCAGCTTTCCCGCCGCCAGGCGCTGAAGCGGTTCGGGATGACCTCAGCGATGGCGACGTTCGCGCTGTTCAGCGTGGACGACCTGGCGCGGATGGTCGGGAAAGCCATGCAGCAGCGGGCGGCGGACAACAAGGTCGCCGCGCAGATCGCCCAAGAATTTCAACAGGCCGGTGTGGCCCTGGCGACCCAGACAGCAGTGGGACCAAACGCTTTGCCTTATGGCAACTGCAACAGTTTTCAGAGCGGCGGTGGTTCCGCCGCTTGTGATGCCTGCAACACCGATAGATATAATCGTTGTAAGCAGTATTGCTCCGCGGCAGCCTGTGCTTCTCCGTTTAACTGTGGAACTGGTGTCTGTAGTAATGCAACCCCGACCTATGCGGGTTTGCAAGCCTGCTGGAAGCCGGTGTGTGCAAGCTGCCTCGCTAATTGCTACTAAACATTATCGGCAATAGGCTATACTGTAAGTATGCTCAGTTACGACACCCTGAAACACAAAGACCGCGAGTTCCTGGCCGCGACGGGCCTGACCGTGGGCGAGTTTCTGCAACTCCTCACCGC
>JAABUU010001259.1_pt1 | contig 44516 bp, 45 predicted proteins | sample 5559301 | NCBI WGS metagenome assembly JAABUU01 (sample SAMN10711884, study PRJNA513360) | rock metagenome | isolation source: Antarctica rocks | place: Antarctica: Victoria Land, Richard Nunatak white | reverse complement strand
TTGGGGGTGTGGGGATGATATCTAGGTATTTGCTCTATTTGCACCAAATTTGAGGCTGATTTGTGGGTTTTCCCCGCCAAATTCGCTAAAACCCGAAAACTGAACTAGACTTTCGGATACAACGATATATACACGACGATTTTTGAGCAATTGCTTCAAAATAACCCGCCATTTCTTCCGATAACCCTCGACTAGCTTAATGCGGGCAGCCCTATGGGGCCTCGTAGCCCTGTAGACCTTCTTTAGTGCATTTAAATAACGCTTTTCCCTGGCCTCTTCGCGCTGCTGCTGCTTCTCATTCTCCAATTTCTGCCTATCTTGAGTCATACTTCGAGCATTTTTGACGTACAAGACGCCTTCGCTTTGAAGAACCTTGTTAGACTGCTTTCTGCGTGCTTTGCGAGCATTTTCAGCGATCGTCGTTTGGCTTAATTGATTCTTCAGCAACTTCATTTTACGTGCAATGATGTTAGCGTCTTTATAGAACGTCATAAGCTTAGCTTCAAGATCATCTGATATTTGTTCTTTGAATATCAGATGAATAAACTGATTTGCAATTGTAGCTCGACTACTAGAAGTCTTTCAAACGGCTGAATCGTCTATAGTAGATGATGATGTATGTTGAAATCGTGCCTAGAATCTAACCACACTGCAGCGAGATAGTGCGTAGCTGAATAGAATGTTTGATCAATAGAGGTAGCTCTAACTAGGAAACTAAGAATACAGAAGAAAGAAGACAGTTTCGAGCTGTATCTATAGTAGAGCGAACAAAGAGACGAAGTAGCCGATTTGCTAGAGCTCGAATAGATGAAATGTTTCAGCATATTTCGATTTGAAACATTGTTGTTTCTTGTTCACATATCGAAATCTCTAGAGACTATTGACTAGACTCTATTCAACGTCGACACGCTTCGTAACAATGTAGTAGATTGAATCAAACTTTTCATAATTTGAACTTTATTCAGTACTATCTTTGAATCAAAAGAAATTAAGTCAGTATGCTTTCATGCAGATCGAATGATAGATTCTTTGAAGACTTTGATTCGAAACTCGTTGAAAGCAGTCAAAAATTCGATTTTGAAAAAGATCTCGTCACTCGTTTGAACATGTTAGGGGCCGGCCTAGAGCGAGTCATAGGGGTGTCATTTAACTAATAGATAAATGCTAAGGAAGGAAAGTATCTACAGGAAAGAACTCGGTTCTTATATGTGTGTTCCTCAGCTCTGTGCTAGGCCCGATTAGGATGGAACCAGGCGAAGGCTAGTTGAAGAATAGGCGAAGGCTAGGATCGTGACAGAACAGCTCGATTGATTGACTTCGAATGTCAATGCTTTAATGACTGAAACACACACACATCTAACGACTGAAGCAAGTGTGTGATATGTGCAGATAGATCGAAAGAAATGATCTTGTGATCTTCGCAATAGCTTAGAAATTCGCTTGTATGATGAGATTCATAATCATTCATCACAAGCATTCTTCAAGCTTCTCGTTGATGCTTTTGACTAAAGCGATCGAAGTGCTTCAGTCATCGAAGAAAAATTCAGTCATTTGAATAGTCTGTATCAGAGATAGTGACTAGCACGTCGTCGTCAAGATCGTTGTTGAAATAAAAGATCAAAATATGCACTTCAGTCATAATTAGCATTGATGATATATTCTTGCTCTCTTCATTGATGCATTCAATGCTCATCAATGACTCTCTATTATTCGAATCTTTGAAGTAAATCCTTCTATGCGAATCTACAGTAACAATTCAATCGAAGCGTGCAATGCTCATACGATAGTCGGTTTCATCGAAATTTCATGTATCATTCTTCGTTATATCATATTTGACGATCATCTCTTTAAACTCATCAAAATGAGTCTGTAGTACTTTCGAATCATGCGCGTTCTTTCTGTCAGCTGCTATAGACTTTCGTTTAGCTTTGAAGAGATCTGACTGTCGATCTAACCATCTTTTGACCTATTTATCGCTCAGTGGAGGTGAAGGATTTCAACGAGGGAAGTTCTGAGCACGAAGAGTGTTTGCCGTCGATTGCAGCAAGTGTAGCCGAACTGGCAAGCCTAACTCATTCATTTTGGTTAAGTATTGCCTAAGAGCTGACTTCTGATCAGGTTTTAAAGCTCTGTTATGCAGTCCTCGTACTGCTGTTTTGGACCGATAACCTCGTAGTCTAGATCGAAGTCTTTCACATGGAACGCGAAACTCGCGCGCAATTTCGGCTCGATTAGGATTTTCACGCGTGTTTATGGCTTCAATAGCCTTCTGAATGCGACCTTCGATGATAGCGTATGTAGAAGTCATTGCGTGGATTTTTGGTGGATTTTTGAAGGTGGTGGATCAAAAATATGAAGTTTTAGGGGTGCATGGCCGGAAGTGGTGCATGGCCGCCGAGCACTAAGCGAAGGATGAGCGAAAGTGGGGGGCACGGATATCTGAGCCGGGCTTTGGGGAGGTGCGGGGCAGAGTCCGAATGGGCCGCCGCCGTTAAAGTCTACCATCTGCCCGCATGCTGTTAATGTCAAGACTCGAGCTGTTTCAACATGTTGACTACGCGCAAAGAACTCGGCTCGCTATTTAACAAATCTTAACTCTGATATATTCTAGTGATGTTCGACTGGAATTGAGCAATCTTCGGCCTTGCTCTGCAGATCTCGATTTCTATTCCGCAAGCACCCCTTCCCTCCAAGCGAAAGTATTAGAGTATATTTGCCAAGAAGACAGAAATTCGCGCTGGACTCCCCTTTGATCCGGCTACTGGGTGAGCAAGCATCGCTTACTCACTCGCAAGGCTGGTAAAGGTCGCTGCGACCAAGGGGTGGTTCTGGGTCCTGGTTCCCTTATTCTGCAAACCGCTTGACTACTACAGCGGTCACTGTACTGGCACTTTTCAGCTCTAGAAGCAAAGCCTTCAAAGTACAGGGGACCAAAAAGCCCCTGGCCATGGACGAGCATATCAACTGTGCAGACTAAAGGTAAAGAAATCCAGTCCTACGGTGTGGAATTTGGTTCTGTTTACAAGCAGCACGGTTGGCGTAGGTACTGCATTGGGCAAACAGTTACGACGCAAAAGTATCTCTGTTGAAGGTGGTTTTCTGAAACCAGCGTTAGTTACTGAAACGGTAGGCGGTGCTCTGAAGGTAGTGTCTCTGGCACCCCAGGCTGGGGTTGCGAGGCTGGATATTAGTTGTCGAGGTACCTCCGGAATTCTTGGTCTCGAGGCTATCTATATTCAGTATAAGGCCAGGGTACCCAGCTCGGTAGCATTTCCTCTCTTTTTACATATATGCATATATAGATACCACATAGCCAGATGACCAGACTTTTCCATAAAATTTACACTTGATCTATATTCTCTGCCGGCGAAGATTCGTAGGATTTCTAAAAGCAGTAGGGAAGGATTCGGTAATGACTTACACCGCATTTAAGATTCATTGTCTTCGTCATCTTCCTCCTTGTCATCATCAACCTGTTCATCAAGCGGCTCGCCCCAGACTTCACAACCCAGCTCGAGATTCTCCGAGTCTGGGGCAGACAGGATGATGTCGTCGTCCATGGGCGTCCCGCCACGCCTAGGTGAATTTGTCTCTCGCATATGTGTCTGTCGAAGCAAGAATCTCAGTAATCGTACGCATAGGAGATGGTCTGGAGCTCACCTTCGAACCAAGCTTCTTTCGGAACCAAAGGCCACCGGCAAATATCACCTTCAGTTCGTCTCTCTCGGCCTCGTAGACATCCCAGCCCGATTCGCTCCTTCCAGAATACCATCCAACGTTCGGGGCGATTTCAGCGAGACCCATGGCACCCACTCCAAATCCGAAATAGACGCTGCTTTCTGAGCTCCGCCAGGCAGTCAGAGCACACTTCTGCGTTGCATGTGTCTGTGTGACTATAAATATACCGTACTTCTTAATATCTTCAGCCAGCGACCCCTTCAAAAGAGATCTTGCATTTGCTCGCATCCAATCCTTGAATGGCGCCTTATAGTAAAAGGCCTCGCGAACGATGGGTGATGAACTTATCAGTACGGCGCCAAAGTCGGAGGATGTACTGTATTCCACCTGCAACTTTGCGTCAACCGGTAGGCCAGTCGCCGTTCCGCTATACACCGCGTTACTCATTGCATGTCAAACAAGCAAAGCCCAGAGTGTTAGTGCCAGAAATCAGTTACTGACTTCACACCCCCGTTAAAGCCACCAGACCTCTCTTTGACTTTCAAAGACTGCTTTGGGGTCCATTCCTTTATTTGCGAAGACTTTGCACGCGACAAGGGCGCTGAAGGGGAGGTTAGCCCCTGCCGTGATAGACTCTCTGGGTCTTCCAGGTTGGCTATAGGATGCCAAAAGCCCAACTCGTCAAGAAATCCAACTGAGCCCGGGTTCAGCGATTCATTGGACACTGGGTGAAACAGTGCATACCCGTAGGGATGATGCTTCATTTGATCGCCATATTCGATATTGAGGTTGGCCATGCTGGACAATTGTAGTTATCAAGATGAAGAGTGGCTGCGTCTCCCAGGTGACGCGCCTTCCGCTACTAGCGAGCCTCCGCTAGAATATGGATGGGATGGGGTCTGCCCGTGCCGCTGTTCCAGCTTGCCATTTCTTTCGTATCTGCCCAGCTACAGTAGACTACAAAAAGTGACGATCTGAATAGCATGGTTCCTGACAATGACTACAAGTTCGGAGAACGTTTTAGAGGCTTGTGAAACGTTAGTCGGATCGAACGTCGCGTGCCATCCCCTTATCGAACTGGCGCAAACCCAAGCTGATGCTTTATTCCGTAAATGGTGCCTTTCCTGGCGCGAAGGAACCGAGCTGGAGAGTGCCATCGCACTGCTTGAGACTACTTTGCACCTTGCTGAAATGCTTCCGAACGTCGAACCAGCTGTCTTAGCAAAGCTCTTACGGCAACAGGGAAACTACCGTCAAGAGAGTTTGTTCCGACAAGGTAGAAAAGTAGATGCCGACGAGGCTGCGCGGTGTTTGCTCAAAGTGCTCCAATATGAACCTTGGAATTTTATAGTTATGGCAGACTTATCTTGGATATGCCTCTATCAAAACGACGTAACGGGCTCTCGTAGACCGCTTGACGATGCCATCGAGTTCATTGAAAATGCACTTGCCATAATTCCAGCAGATCATGAAAAGTTTTCTGCTGTCCTGCGGGTCGCCGCCATGAGTCTGATCAAACGAGCTCAGTTCGACGGTTGCAATCAGGACCTAGACATGGCGAGCCATCTACTTCGCGCAGGCCTCTCATTACCACATCTCTACCAGGATGACCATGCACTACTTCGCCTACTCCTTGCTCATGTGCATCTGCTTCGCTTCGAAAGCTCGGAAAGCTTCGAGGACCTTAATGAGGCGGAAATCCTTATTGGGCAAACAGCTACTGAATTTACGGTGAATGTGCAACATGAAGCCTATCGTAATGAACTACGTGGGAGAATGTTCCAGACAAGATGGAAATATCTTAGGACTCGAGACGACTTGACCGAGTCTTTCTCGGAATATGCGGCCATGAACAAAGCGATCGACGGAAGTACTGCATCACCTTCCTGTATCAAAAATAGCGTTCGATTGAGATGTGCGGACTTGCTGAGACTAAGTTATCATCAGTATTGCACTGACATGCTTCTGTCAAGAGCCTATAATTTTGCAAAGGAAGCTTGTACCGTAGCGAAAATCAGAGCTTCAGAATGGCATGTATCAGGAATATCAGGAGTTGAGGCAGAAGGTCTATTCATAATGGGAGAAGTACAGAGGAGCCGGCATGAAAGATTTGGCGCAACTTCGCTCTTGGACGATGCAGTATCTTCATTTCGTCAATCAGCCCAAATGACTGAACAAAAAGATGCTGATTTTGCAGAAAGAGCATCCGCGCTGTCGGCCATTCTTCGGAAGAGGTCTAAAGCTGACCACACCAACGCTTATCAACGTCAGGCGGACCTATATGAAGCTAGACATTGGGTCGGTAAAATGATACTCTCGCGTCTGCCCTTGCGCCGACGGGATCATGTGGACTGCGTACTCGAAATAGGCCATGTGCTCTGGGATAGCGGTGGGCCAGTAGACAGGGTCATTCCACTATATCAACATGCTGTCGATCTCGATACGATGGATTTTGTGAATCGAGTACAATCGTGGCGATCTCTTGCCCAAGCTTTGATATCCAGAGGGCGGAATACCAAAAACACCGATGACCTTGCTACTGCTGGAACGTACTTGAACATGGTTGAGAAGTTGGAACAGGAAAAGGACAGCAGATCCACAGGCCGCCTCCCGGTCGTTGCTGATTTGCAGTCCGCATACTACGAATTGACGGTCAGTGATTCACGTTCTTCGAACGAATGTATGCCACCGTATTCGCCTCACTTCATGTCAATATGAGTACAAAGCGCCCTATTTGGTTGGTAGCGGTTACGAAATGTTTACATGTCTTTCACGCTGCGTCTGTAGCACTACTTATCTCATTCCGGTTTTTTTCTTTCGCTCGGCCGCTTTCTAACATGGCTGCTGCCGGGACTGTTCAAATTTCACGGTAGTACAATGATATAAATTGCTAATGCCATACAGGGCGATCCCGTCCACGGTGCGCAAGCAGCCCAAACAAATTACGAAATATTCTACACTTCTCAATATGACCCAATGACCAAAATTTATGCTGCATTGAAATTCGCAGTCTTTGCTATCTGGCTCGCTTGTAATGGAGACTCTAAAATTATTCAAAAGTCAGTAATGTATACTTTCGTACCATTGTTACTTATTAGGTGGAAAGTGGCTCCTCGCTGCTGAGCCAAAACTTCCACTGGATTGCCCTGTGCTCTACCCATGTCTGCTAGTATCTTAGGGGAACCTCTCTACATCTACTTATTGTATGATGTATTACAAGAGACGTATCCTGTTATTATGAAGAATCGTCCTCAGCAGGACTAGATGCAAAATTTCACTAAAGATTGCTTACTTCCAAACAGACTCCGTAGTGCGAATATTACTGTTTTTGACAATTTCAATTACAGCGACGCTATGGCTACCTGTATAGATCTTATGAACCGGTTCATTTCAGCCGGTCACGATCGAGCACGGCAACTTTCCATGATTCGAAATTTTAGTCTCGCACCATTGATAACCATACATGCGGCACAAGCGACAGGTAAAGAAACTATTGATGTGATTAATGCAGTGGAGAAGGGACGGGGAATATTTTGGGATCGACTGATCAATCGAAAGAGCCAAGTGGTGGCACTAGCAGAGAAACACGAGGAGCTTGCAAGTCAGTACCGTGACATTCGTAAACGAATGGGCCAAATTGAACAGCCCGATGTTTTCTTCAAGGATCAGCCTCAGGACAAGTTTCTACTGAAGTCGGAAATGAACGACTTGGTTATAAAGATTCGTCAGCAGAACGGTTTTGAGGATTTCCTACTTCCCCCAATTGACCCTTCGAAGATTCAAACGTATGCTAGTCAAGGGCCCGTTGTCATGCTTGTTGCAGGGCTTGGGCCCAATAATGGCTACGCTTTAGTGATATCAACAGATTCAGTCTTTTCCCTGAATTTGGTAGGATACAGCCAGGAAGCTTGCAAGGGGAAATTTGATCTCCTTCGACTGGGACTCGATCAAGCCAGCGATTTTCTGGCACCAACAGCAGATTCCCTACACCAAGTGCTCACCTGGCTCTGGTACGTTGCGGCCGAACCAGTTTTGAACAAATTAGGCCTCGTAGGCTCTCAAAGTCCTTCCGACGTTACGCCTCGCTTGTGGTGGATCACGTGTAACTGGGTCAATCGTTTGCCATTACATGCTGCTGGTGATCATCTCAAACGACTCAAAACCAATGAGCCATGCACCGTTATGGATAGGGTAATAAGCTCTTACAGTCCAACCTTGAAAAGTCTCATGTACTCAAGAACACGCATGGAAGAGCTCGGGAAGCAGAGTAGTACGACAACCCAGCCGCAAAATGCCCTCTTAGCTGCCATGGAAGAAACCATTGATCGACCTAAGCTAGATAATGCATTTCAAGAGGTCGAGCGCGTCAAAGCTATCCTCGAACCCCAATTCCAGGTCTCCTCATTCACAAACCCCCCACCAACCAGGGAAGTCGTCATCAAAGGCCTTCGCAAATGCACCATCGCCCACCTAGCCTGCCACGGCGAAGCCGACCCCTCCGACCCACTGAGAAGCAAAATCTTGCTCCAGGATTGGGGTCCAAAGCCACTCCGCGTGGGCTTCATCATGAGAATGGAGATGGAGAATTGCCAGCTCGCGTACCTCTCCGCGTGCGAGACGGCGGTCAGTAAAGATGAACAGCTCGCCGAGGAAGGGCTGCATATCTCCGGCGCGTTTCAGATGGCCGGCGTGCCGAACACGGTGGCGACTTGGTGGGAGATTAATGATCAGGAGGCAGTGCCGGTTGTGGAGGAGTTTTATGGGCGATTGAAGGGCGAGGATGGGAGGATTGATGTCGGGAGGGCGGCGGGTGCGTTAAGGGGGGCGCTGTTGGAAATGAGGGATATGGGGGTTAGTCCGTTTGTTTGGGGGAGTTATGTTCATTCCGGGGCGTGAGTTTTTGGGCTTGAACGAATGAGAAAAGGTTGTTCTTGATGCACATGAGGGATCTGGTTATGTATGGCTCATTTTTCTCACCAAGATAGAGCAAGGTGATACGTTTCGTTTCTTTATAGAATCTCGGAAGGACCACGTAGATTGTCGTTTAGCGAAAGAATCAGTTTTCTGTCAGCTTCTTGGCGATGGCTGTTTCATTCCTCTGTTGAAAGAGAAATCGAGGATTCTTTGTTTTGCTCGCTGTTCCCTCGTCGTTTCAGAATAGAAGACGAATCCCCCTTTTAAGAAATCTCAATCTCATATATATATCAGAATATCACGTCTAAGATTTTTTTTTTGAAATTGAACATGACACTATTAATTCATTACTTTTCCACACAAAGAAGAATTGGTTGCATCGAGTGCAGCTCTGATATTGATGACGACGACGACGACGACAGCGAAAGGTTCATAGCAGTATTGACGCGTAAACCTGAGGTAAATACTAGACACGAATCGAAAGAATCGTGGGGTGGTGTGTTGCGATTGGTTGCGTAATGTTTTGATTCGTGAAACTCATATTCTGAGGGCACCCCTTATATGAGGGGCATGTGTAGCGCGAAAGAGAGAGGGCATGTGCGAAATGGGGGCGATAAAACTGCCTTGGAAGCCTCTGGGCGGGGGAGCTCTTCGTGAATCCAACCGAACCCCTATCGACATAACTCCATCGAAGCCGATGAACGGCTTTGAAAATCATCATAGACACTGCCAAAGTAGAACCTGCTTCGCGTCTCTTTCAGGACTCAGACGGGGTGTCTTTGATTCTTCCGATCCTTCAGCTTTCAAGCCACTCAACGACCGCATGGCCTTTTCTAGGACGCGATGAACGCAATGCTGGGGAGTAAGGGGTTATCAAAGATTCAAGAACAAGGGCACTGGTTTCTTCTTGGGTATGCAAAGTTTTATTGGAGGGTAGGCGTCGAGCTTTAATGTACATCAGTTTTTTTTAACTGGATGAATAGTGGATCAGAAGAGGATGGATTGAGGGTTTGAAGCAGTTGGGGTTGGGAAAGAGAAAGATGTTGATCAAACAGGTAGTGAGCCCGAAGAAGAGTGCAATGGCTTCGGATATCGAGTATTCTCATACATTAGGACCGTTCGCATCCGCAAGTCGTTCGATGTCCCAACCTTGCCCTGCTTTTGGAACCGAATTCGAGTCACTAAAGTTTTACTGGAAGAAGGTACTCTAATGAGAGGAATTGCTCCAATTAAACCATGTCTAAGTCAGACGTGTGATTCATGGGTTTCATATAGCTACAGTCCTGAGAAATTGTTCTGTGTTGTCTCGCATCTCTTACGACAATGGTTAGGCAAGAGCGTGAGTTACAAGTCCGTTTTTGTTTCCATTGCCAAACCACGATGCAGGTTTCGGTTGATACCTGGCGATCTTCATGCTATCTCATCCTTCAGAACAGTATTGTCTTCCCGCCATGCTAGCAAAGGGGCAGAAGGGGCAGGCGGATCACTAGAACCCGTGGCAGCTTGGGCCAAGATTGGCTTGTTCCACATGTTCTCCTTTTCAATCATACATGTCGCACACGCCTTTTTCAAGCTCTTCAACGTACTTTTTCGAAACATCAATGAGGGCAGTTGCCCGGTTGAGCATACATGACGCACCCGAACCATGGATATACCCATCCATGGATAAAACGCTTCAATCCATGGATGAAACGATAATTCACGGATCGGGTACGTCGTTGATGGAGCTCCCCTTTCATGATTAGGATGCAAATACAGACCTTCATCCATGGATCAAATGTTATATTGATGGATCAGGAAATTTATAAATCATGAAGCAACTCTCGAATCTACTATGACCTTTGACTGAAGGACAATCTCACTGTCGTCTTCTGACTCTACACGCGTCGTAATCGCATGACGCGATCAAGTTCAAATCTTCGTTAGAATATCAGTCTGGACTGGAGAAATTCGAAGGCAAGGACAAGAGGACACAGCTCAATGTCATAATTGTAAAAGACGTGTGGTCTATGTACGATCAAACGCTCATGAAAGTAACATTATCTGATCCATGGATGAAGGCCTAAATTTGCAACCTGTTCATGGATGAGGAGCTCCATCAGTGGTGTACCCGATCCATGGATGGGTTGCAACATATACGGTATAAATGTAGTATAAGATATCTGTACGGGAGGTATCATTGACGGTTACTCGTCACGGAATGGTAAGTCTGTCGTTTGGTCTCGGGTGGGGTTACTGATCTTGGCATTGTGTGAAGTGGGAGAAGCAAAAGAGGAAGGTTCAACCGTTGTAGCGTTCAGCCTGCCCTAATCTCGGCCTCGCCGTAGTCCTACCAAGTAGACTAACATTCGGCCTTACCTATCCACGAGACGGAACCGTCGAATAGCACACGGGAAGGGGTGGGCAGATCTGACTGTACCTTAGCGAACGTTACACGACCGTCTTGGGGTCGATCGGTTGCATCTTGGGTAACCAACACCGGAGACCTCCAACTACTGGTGCTTACCTTACTCACAAGTCACAAGCTGACTCAACTCTATCTGTTAAATACACGGTAATCATAATGCTTACCTATGTACCCGAATTGATTCGGCCACTTTGCTGACTTGATTTGATTTGATTCGACCCCAACCGCCTCGTTGGGGGCGCTTTTCCGTGCCGTCTACCTACCTACCTTACTGCGGAAGTACTGAGTGTACTCCGTACTATTAGTACTGACGTACACAGTAGAGATGGCAGGTGGGGAGACCACACGCCCAACTGGCCAATGGCGCATTGCCATTGGCTGACTGTGCCATGCCGCCATCATACCAACAAGTCAACAACAAGGTACACAGTAACCTCGCCATTAAGATGCAGCTTTACATCCTGGCCAGTGCCACGTGTGATCATCTCTAGATCTGCGGGAAAAGGAACGAATCCCATGCTCTGCCGCACACTCCACATGTACAGTACAGTACTACTACTGTAGTACGGAATAGTACTGTGGGAACCCCCCTGGTGCCGTCGCTGGTGTGGTTGCATGAATAAGGTACCGCAAATATGTGTGAATCCCATATGACTGGGTCCATCTTCCCGTCCTTCTTTGCTGCTTCCTGGAGGAAATCCTATCACATCGTCGTCGTCGCTGCTGTGTAACGCCACAATAGGACGGCGCATCCCTCGGTCCAAGATCGCCCACAAACATCATGGCGTCTGCTTCGCATGTACCGACGCCGGCGGAGATTAATGCGGAAGCGGGATATGATGTGTTTGCGGACCAGGGCGAAAGGATTTTGGCTGCCAGTGTCACTTTGATATTGTTGCCGACCATCTTTGTCATCTTGCGCTTTACGTCGAGAGCGGTCTCCAAAGCTGGGTTTTGGGTATGGACTTCGAAAAGAGCTTGAACAAGTTCGAGTATCTATCTGCACGCATGACTGACTCAGAAAATCCGATTGTAGTGGGATGACTGGATGGTACTGGTGGCACTTGTTCTCTCCTGGGGCTGCAACATCGGAGATATCATGTCGATACACCATGGATTTGGACGGCACCTGATGTTCCTCGGCCTGAAAGACCCCAAGATGGCAATGATTGATATCGAATGGTTCCTCAAAATTCTTTATGGATTCGAAATGTGCTATTGGGGCGCCGTCATGACATCCAAGTTCTCAATGTTAGTTTCTCCGTCAAGATCCCATCAAGCTGGGTAGTTCAAATGCTCAATTTCTATCCAAAGTCTTCTCTTCTACCGTCGAATATTTCCCACTCCCAAATTCCGAATCCTTCTGTTAGCCTTTGGCGCCGTTACTCTAGCTTCACTGGTTGCTACAATGGTGACCATCATCTTCGAATGCACCCCCATCAAGAAGCTATGGCAGCCCACCATCCCCGGCCACTGCGTCGACATCACCAAATTCTTCGTCGCTTCCGGCAGCGTCAACGTCATCCTCGACACGTAAGTCTCCCCCTCAAAATCCTCCAAACCAACAACCCACTCTAACCCCACCCAACAGCGGAATCTGGATCATGCCCGTCCCCATGCTCTGGCGCCTGCGCACCTCACGCACCCAAAAAATCGTCCTCACCTCCATCTTCCTCTGCGGCGGCTTCGTCTGCGTCGTCTCCATCATCCGCCTCGTCGTCCTCGCCCGCCTCGACCTCCTCCACGACCCCACCTGGAACTACGTCAACGCCGCCCTCTGGTCCGCCACCGAGCCCTCCGTCGCCATTTGCTGCGCCTGCCTCACCACCCTGCGCCCGTTGTTTCACGTCCTCTTCACCGGCAAGCCCGCCGATTCCACCCAGTACTCCACCTCCTCCTCCTCGTCTCGCGCGCTGTGGCGGAGGAGCAAGCTCGCGGAGGCGGGGCGCAGGAGTTTTAATCGGCTGGAGGATGAGGGCGTCGGGGAGGAGGGGTGGAGGCATAGGGTGGATGTGCGGGGCGGGGGGGTGGAGCTGGAGGACCGGGTGCCGAAGAAGGGGATCCAGGTCACGACGGAGGTGGCCTGGAGTCGTACCGATCGGATTGATTACCAGGGCCGGCTGTTCTAGACGTTTTTTCTTTCTTTTTCTGGTGCGTGTGGGTCTTTTTGTGCCGGATTTTTGCGTGCGAGCAAAAGAAATTGCATGGAGTTCTCTGGATTGGTGGCTTTTACATATATTACCATTTCCTTCATCTTTGTGGAATACCCCATCGAACCGCCATCGTACAGCTTAACCCCCCCCCCCCCCTTCCCCCTCCTCCTCTCGAATTTTCAACCACCCCTCCCCCTCCCCCATCCACCACCAACACCCCCCCACCAACACCCCAAATCCATTCCCCGCTCCCTACCGCCTCCCTACCGCCTCCATCCCCATAGCCCTCTATACCCCCAACCCCGGCTTTTTCTTCGTACAGTCAGTCAGCCAGTCAGTGGGACGGGCGGGCATTCATTAAATTTAATTAATTAAATCAGGACCTATAGTATGTATAGTATGTACAGTACCTACAGTACCTACAGTGTCTTACGGAGTACCTACAGTGCAGCACCTACAGTACAGCACAGTAAAGTACCTACAGTAAAGCACCTACAGTAAAGTACCTACGCTACAGCACCTACGGTAACGCAGCTACGGTAGCGCAGCTACGATAGCTACAGTAAAGTACAGTACCTACAGTACCTTCAGTAAAGTACCTACAGCACTCACAGTACCTACAGTACCTACAGTGAAGTACCTACAGGACAGTACCTCCAGGGCAGCACCTACCGTACCTACAGTACCTACAAACAGCAGTCACTAGTCTACAGTACATACTCCGTACATAGTAAGCCGTTTCTAGAACTACATAATATCCAATTGAGCGAATCGAATTCGGGGATGTGAGAGGTGTGTATGGTGTGGTGGGGTTTTGGGTTTGGGGGGAAAGGCTGAGGGGGAAAAGATAAGGTGGAGAGGGGATGGAAAGGAAATGGAAAGGGGGGGGGGGGGGGGGATGAAAAGGAAGGGGAGGAAGAAGGAGGGAGTCAGTCGTGCGTTTTGTTTGAAAAAGAACCGCGAAAGATTTGGCTGTTTGCGTCATCTGTTCACTTTCTGTCCTGTCCTGTCCTGTCCTGTCCGACCGACCTATCCTCTCCTAGCAAGTCAGTGCGTTCAGATCATCAGAGGACGAGTATGCTAGAGTTTGGTTTTTGGTATGGGTGGGTACAGACAGACTACTGTAGATTTGCCTTTTGCACGAGTACAAGATAGGGTAGCTACGACGGGCAAAATGAAGAAGCTCGTTACACAAAATGTTCGAATTGGGAACGCCGACAGATGGCTTTGGCCGAGTTGCTTCGCCCCTGAGCTAAAGGCAATCTCATGCCTGAAGCCAAACCGGAAACACCTGGCCCCTCCCAAACCCAATAATCTCACGGCGACTCACTCCCCCCATCGTTTCGCCTCCATCCCATCTGGCGGATTCGTCTCCACGGGCTTCTTCCCCACCTCCTCCCAGTTCGTACTCAGCGCCGTCCCATTACTCTCCTGGTAGCTCTTCATCATCGCCCGCCGCGTATCCGGATCCGCGTCTTTGTACAGTTTCTGGAAGAAGCCGTTGACGGGGTCGGCGCCGTCGAGGTCATCGTCCAGGTAGTCGTCTTGGGATTCGTCGTCCGAGGAGGAAGCGGTGGAGGTGTCTTTGGCTTTTGCTTTTTTCTTTGGGGGCTTTTTGGTTAGGTCGGCGGCGACTTTGTCCCAGTTTTTGGGGCCGGTGCGCGAGGAGGTGGGGTAGACAGGGCCGGTGGTTGTTGGAGGTTGGGTGAGGACGGCGCGTTTGATGGGGTCGGGGTTGTTGTTGTTGTTGTTGGATATGGGCTCTCCGTCAGTGGTAGATTCGGCGCCTTCAAGGGACGACCATTTTTGGCCAGGAGTAGATTTCTTGAGTTTGAATTCGACTTTGGCGGACGTGATCTTGGCGGACGATACGGAGTGGTCGATTTTGGCGAAGAAAGGGTCCAGTGAGAATTCAAAGTCTGAGCCGGTGGGAAGGGGAAACGAGATGGATAGTGATTTTTCTTGAATATCAACGGATGTTTTGTCCTTGGGTACGCCCTTGGCGAACAGTGTCACGACGACATCATCATTTGTTTGAAACCATTCGTGTCTTATCTTGCTTGCTGGAGTCTGTACACCCTCAATTTTCGTCTCGGCTGCCGGTGCTTTAGCTTCCTCTGGATTAAAATCCGACTTTTCCTCATTTTGCTCAGCCTGCTTCTGCACTTTCTTCCCCGAATTTTCTTTAGGCATTTCCACATCCGGTATTTCCTTCACTGTCGCCTTCGCCCGCTCATCCCCCTCCTCTACACCATTCAACCTCCCCTCAACTTTGATCCCCCAGATCTGCAAACTCTTCTCCTTTTCATTCAGCTTCCTCACCCAATTGAAGCATTCCCTCGCATCTGCCCAGCGCTCCAAGCCGAACAGAGCAATACCTCTCCTCAGCTGTGATTGTGCTATAAGTTCCCTTTTGCCCCGCTTCGAGGCTAGGTTGACTGCTATTTCTGCATCTTGTAGAGCGGAGCTGTGATCGGGGGGTGAGACGCGAGTATACGCTGTTGAACGTTTGATGTAGTAGTCTACGGCTTGAGGGTTGGAATATATCGCGTCAGTGTAGTGAGACACGGCTGAAGCAAAGTCACCTGCGGCCAGGGCTGCAGCGCCCCGGGCAGCTTGATCCATGCTTGGTGTTTTGTATTCTTGACTCTGAGCTTGTGGTGTAGCAAATTTAGTACTCTGGGAGATCCTGATCAAGTGAACATAGACGATACGAATGATCAAAGCTGAGTGATCATAAAGGAGAATGGTTGTGCGAAGCTCGAAAGCTATAAAGTGGGTGACATGATGGACATCACCAAGGTCAGGCAGCCGTTGGAAACTTCACGCGATGGTGGTCCGTGTCCTCTTGCTTCGCTTAATAGTTCTATCTTCACCAGAAACATCACACTTGATGACAGAAGTACGCCGAAATCATCACATTCAGACATACCTGATTCAGACATGCTTTGAAAGGACTGTTGAATCATTGAGAGATTCAAAACACTTTGGTTTCAGATGTTGATATTCAACTCTTTCGATATCGTCATCATCCCATTACTACCGCTTACGAGTAAGTCGACCTAATTTCATCTTCAGAATCTCAGAAGCAACTTCGTAACCGAAGACGGACTAGAGTCCACAGTACTGTAGAAGCCTGCTATGTCGGTAAAGCTGCTATGTGCTACATTCCCACTCGCTTGATGCGCTCTCTCGGCAATCTCATTCCGCGAAAATGCTTCCTCGAGGCTCGAGTAGTTCGGGTGATCGTTTTCATAGGATTTCATACTTACTACTCCGTAAGGTATCCCTAATTGAAGTGTCTTATGGCACCTCTGAAGTTACAATTTCCTTATGTTCTTCTAAGCCTTTGATGTCCTGATCTTAGGATATGATTTGGGCGCTGAATGTGATGGTTGTTTTTCCCCAGCTCCCTATAGAATACACAACTCCTTCTCGCGTCGCAATTTTGGGATAGAAACGATTGCACCAGTATCTGCTATATTCTGACTCACTTCGTCAAACTCTTTCGTCATCCGAGCAACTTGTCGTTATTTTTAGAATACCCAAATAACGTTGACCTGATTCACCCAACAAAGTTTGTTAACCATCGATGTGCCCAGATATGCGCAGCTCTTAGCGTATCTCCAGCAGCTGTCCGCGTCCTTTGCCATCTGTATGTGCCCACGAACAAACCGGCAGCTTGTGATAAGCAAAATCAGGAAAGGGGCCAGTCCTCTACGCTCAGACTTAGTCTATTCCTCCATCAAGGCCACCGACAACTTCGAGCACTGCTCCACCTAGTAGTGCACAGGGCGGACCTTAGGGTACAGAAGTTAATCTCGTGGACTGACCTTTTGAGCAATCCGCATGAAGTTGCAGCTCCACTTGTTACCCGCCCTCTGCGGACTGCTCGACCAATGGAAGTCGAAATTATTCTTCTTAATTTTCTGCTTTGGTGTTTGGAAGCGGCTTGCCAGCTCCAAAAACCCGAATACAACGAATTGATCTGGGACTACCCAGGCCTCAGATGATGGAACTTCGACTTAGGCATGAAGATACCTCTGACGAAAAGCAAAGCATCTTTAGCGCAGGAGATTGTGATAATCGTTGTCGTCCAGTCGATGTCTCGAACCTAGATGCCTCGAAGGACGAGGGCGTATTCAAAGATGTCTACTTGAGCGATGACTATATTGTCGATAACGAGTGGGACGGTAACGGATTGGACGATGGAAACGTGGTTCCAGTCCTTGTTCAAGACCCTCCAGTCCCATTTTCGGGCCCTTTCTGATGGCCGATGATTTACAGGAACGTGCTAGTTTCCTGGCTCGCTTTTCACCCGGACATGAGCCTGAGTAGATCAGAAGAGTAATAGTTAAATGTGATTGCGAGTCAAAGACTGTGACGGTTTCGAAGTTTTGGCTCGGTCAATTCGTGCAATCGTACACAGGCAGGTATTAAAGAAATGACGTTTGCTTAAGACACTGGCAATTCTTCGCCGAGGACCTCCGATAATATCCTAAGTTAGTATTCTGGATTTTGCGTTGAGGTACGTAAGGTAGTCCCTGTCCTTGAATTTCATTGGGAAGATTATCATTCTCAATGCACTTTACGTCCTCACGGTCCTTTTGGATGCGTTCATTGGAAGGCCGGGCTCGTTCTACACTAGACTTGCCTGTCTGGGACGTTGAACGAACACCGAGGTGAACAGCGATGGCAAGTAAGGAAAGCGGGGGAACGTGAGGAACCTAAGCGAGGTTTACTCGAATGCGGGGCAGGGTCACAGTAGAAGGATAAATGCAAAGGTACCACTTCCATTCGCATCTTTACATTGCAAAAAGGAAGAGACTAGAGACCCATCATCATCATGGTGGTTAAATCACCTTACAATATTGAAATCCCTTCCACTGATATTCTAACCTACCTCTTCGGCTCCGGGACACCCCCCGACAAACCAGTGTGGATCGACGCTGTTGATCCGAGAAAGTTCCTAAGCCCTCGCACGTTGCTTCAATGGGTAAAGAGACTTGCTGTGGGACTGGACAGGCTGGGTGTGAAGCCGGAGGAGGTAGTTCTGATTTTTTCACCGAATCACATCTTCGTACCTGTAGCCTATTTGGGAACTGTAGGATCGAGGAGAGTCTTTAGTGGTGCCAATCCGGGGTACGGCGCTGATGGTGTGTCTCAAGAGAATATTGAATTGACTGCCAGCGATCCTCTAATGTCCTCAAAATAGAGCTGGCTTATCAGATTCGGGACTTATCACCTCGTGTTGTTCTTGTGCATCCGGGTTTGATCCAGACAGCACGATCTGCTGCAACGATTGCTGGGTTGGCGCCAAACTGTCTTTATCTTTTTGATGATGAAGCAGTACAACCAATTGATGGAGTTAAAGACTGGCGCTCCTTTATAGGCGCCCCTCAAGAAGCCGAAAAGTATCAATGGACGAAGCTTGATCAGGAATCATCAAAGAGGACGCTGGCGACTGTGAACTTCTCGAGTGGAACCACGGGCTTACCGAAAGGCGTGATGATCACCCATCGTTGTCTGATTGCCAATATGGAACAAACCAACTTCATGAGACATTTAGGTAAGAATCTGGACGATAAACCGCAAGAGCGCTGGATAGGCTTGCTACCGCTATACCACGCATATGGCCAGTTATATGCGTGTTTACTGGCTACGAAACTCTGTACTCCTGTTTTTATCATGAAAGCCTTTGTTTTCGAAGAGTTCCTCCGTGTCATCGAGACACACCGGATCACGCATCTGCACCTGGTACCTCCTATACTTATCATGCTTGGCAAACGACCAGAAACTGCCCAATACGATCTCAGCAGTGTCACAAATCTCGGCTCCGGAGCAGCACCACTATCGTTCGAGTTACAAAACGACTGTGCCAAGCGCTTCAAATTGAATGTAAGTCAAGGATGGGGAATGACAGAACTCACATGTACGGGGTTGGGGCATCCAGGAGTTGTTGACGACCCTACTGGAAGCGTTGGTGTACTTATGCCAAATTGCGAAGCTAAGCTTCTCGACGAGAATAGCCAAGAAGTCGGACCAAATGGAAGGGGTGAGCTCTACTTCCGAGGACCAAATGTCAGCCCAGGGTACTGGAGGAATGAAGAGGCAACAAAGCAGTCGATGCTACCAGGCGGTTGGCTTAGAACAGGGGATGTAGCGACGTATGACGAAAGAGGGTGGTTTTGGATCGTAGACAGGCTGAAAGTACGAAGATTTCATCCCTAAATTGTGCAAGGCTCCAAATCTGAAGAAGATCTCGACTGACACAACAAATGACAGGAACTCATAAAAGTAAACGGACTTCAAGTAGCTCCAGCGGAGTTGGAAGCGATGCTACTTCAGCACGACGACATTGCTGATGTAGCGGCAGCTGGCATAACGATCGATGGTCAAGAGTGGCCAAGAGCATACGTAGTACTGCAAGATACGTCCAAAGGCAAGATTAGCCCTAATGACATTCAAGATTGGATCAAGACTCGCGCAGCAAAGCACAAATGGCTGCATGGAGGTGTTGTTTTCATTGACGCAGTGCCGAAATTAGCAAGTGGAAAGATTCAGAGGAAGATTTTGAGGGAGTGGGTCCAAGACGATGCGAAGAATCTCAATACTTCGCCTAAGGCTCGATTGTGATATTTTGAATCATGGGAGTCGGTCTTTCGCCAAGAGAAATGGAATTGGCTGCGGATACTGAATTATACCTATGCTTCGCACAAACCATCGATCATCCTGGAGGAAGGTCTTCTACGCGTTAGTAAGGCAAGACCACCGTGGGGTTTATCTACCAGCTTTTGCTTCATAAGACGAACAGAGACGACGAGGGATCGCAAAATAAGTTGGATCGATTGCGTGTCAAACGTCGCCATCGTCGCCACAAATTGCATTTCATAGGTATTGATCTAATCCCAGGTCGGTGCGATGGGACTCGGTATGCCCCAAGCAATTATTAGAGCCTTGTATACTTTCGGGTTGGTGTTTATTATCCCGGCGTACTGAATTTGGATAGTTCTAGCTTCAATATTCGGATGTAGTGATATTTGGCAGCTGTGTAGGCCAGAAAGGGGTGGTGGTGTTGCGAAGGAATTCTAGGGGGGCCGCTTACAGTATTCTACAGTACGCCGGAATAATCCAAACCAAGCCGAAAGTAGGCAATATTGCGAAAAGAACCTTGTCGATTACGCCTCCCCGCTATTCTAGATAAAACGCTCGCAAGCGGGCTGAGATCCATACCTTAGTGGAAGAAACGGGATTAACATCGGGACAATCCCTGCAGAAGAACTTAAAGTGGTGATGCTTGGACTCGCTGGTACATAACAGGGCGCTGCGGCGTATTCGAAATGCCGTGACGCGGCCATTGAGAGCGCCAAATCATCGTTTTTCTGTCTGCAATGTACATATCCAAGGCCATTTAGACATACACAAGACTCTACTGTCCTACTTGAACGTTGTTAAATCATCTGTCGTGTGAGATTCGGTTGACAAGCCTGCCAGATGGACCACCCGTAAGAGCCCAAAAAGCATCAGGCAGAACCCACTGTAGCCATGTTGTTCCTTCGACAGACCTGGACGTTGGTCCAGAAGAACATACTGATCGTGCTGGTTCGCCATGCTTTTTCAACGCCTCTTCGTTGCTTTCTTCTTCCTCTGTAAGGGATGAGAACGCTAGTCGAAAAGTCGCTCTATACTAATTCTATCGGTATAGCATCTTCACTGGATTCCTAGCATATGCGCGGAACCTCTTTATACCCCCTTCTCACTATGGGATCGGAAATCCAACGCCTGTGCGATCACTCGCGAACGCCCTTAATGCGGCAGGGGGAGGGAGGAATACAGTGGCGTTTGTTAACAATGGCTTTACAGGAGGGGACATCGAAGCTGTTATAGACTCGGTCGCGGCCACAGTCAGAAGTCAGGGGAAGATTGCGCAGATACTATCGAATGAGGAGGAACTGCTCACAGTATGTCGGAGCTCTCTGCGAGGTGTCTCGGCCTGCTTTGGCGCAGCCGTCTTCTATGGTTCGCCATTGGAAGGGCTTGGGGCCATGTGGAACTATAGCCTGAGGGCGGATGGAGGCTTGGGTAGTAAGATCGATACGACAACCGCCGATAACGACATAGAGGTCTACCCCATTCCATTGCAGCATGCTATCGATTTCTCCATCGCCTCGCACAATAATACGGTCGACAAGTCAGCCTTGCCGAATCAAGTCTACGAGTACCCCTTTACTTCCATGACACAACAACAGAGGAATGATGATATCCGGGTCAGGTACATGGGAGGTATAATCGATATCCTAGGCGTAGCATTTTTCATCGGAATCGTTGGAGTCATCTATCAGCTGGTGGGACTAATGGCATCAGAGAGAGAGCTAGGGATGACACAGATCATAGATGCATCGATGCCGAACAAACGGCGCTGGGAACCCCAGGTCGTCAGGTTAATCGCCAATCACGCTGCGTTCGACATTATGTTCGCCCCTGGCTGGATCGGCATAGCCCTCATATTGGCTTATGGGGTATTCGCCAAAACAAGTCTGGGAATCTTGATAATCTTTAACCTACTGGCTGGGCTTTCCCTCTCTTCCTTCTCGATCTTCGGGGCCGCCTTCTTCCACAAAGCTCAGCTTAGCGGTATCTCAACCACAATCATCTCTCTGTTACTAGCTGTACTCTCACAAGCCATTAACAAGCAACTCAGCACAGGTGCTGTTGCAATCCTTAGCGTTCTTTTCCCGCCAATGAACTACAATTTCTTCACGATTCTAATGGCTCGATGGGAACGCCAGAACCTATCAACCAATCTGATCAAGTCAGCACCCCAGAACCCATGGACTCTTCCTGGAATTGTATTCTTTGTCTTTGCCATACTCCATATCATAGCTTTCCCCATCCTTGGCGCGCTCGTCGAAAGGAAGCTATATGGGACCGCATCGAAAGGGCGGACTACTTTCATTGGAAGTTCCGGAGGGTCTCAGGCTGCGGTTCAGCTTTCAGGGTTCACAAAACTCTATAAACCGTCATGGTGGGCCCGAAATGTTGCCACACGCTTCGGAAAACGAAAAGAGGTTGTAACTGCCGTTGACGATCTCAGTCTAACCATTCCACAAGGACAGATCATGGTTCTATTGGGCAGCAATGGCAGTGGAAAATCTACAACCTTGGAAGCCATAGCAGGACTGAATACTGTCACTTCAGGCAGCATAGCTGTGGATGGTTACGGCGGACTTGGCATTTGTCCACAGCGCAATGTTCTCTGGGATGAACTAACCTCATATGAGCACGTCCGAATATTCAACAGGCTTAAGTCTGTTGGGAAACCATCTTCGAAAGCAGAGATCCAAGAGTTGATTACGGCATGTGACCTTGACAGGAAGATTGAAGCCAAAGCAAGCCATCTCTCCGGCGGACAGAAGCGGAAATTGCAACTTAGTATGATGTTCACAGGCGGTAGTCGAGTTTGCTGTGTGGACGAGTGCTCTAGCGGAGTGGATGCTCTTGCACGTCAAAAGCTATGGCAGATTTTACTGGCCGAGAGGGGTGCAAGGACAATCATCTTCACGACTCACTTCCTAGACGAAGCCGATTTGTTATCGGACCAGATCGCCATCCTATCAAGAGGGAATCTCAAAGCACAGGGTTCGGCTGTAGAACTAAAACACCGGCTAGGAGGGGGTTATAGGATTCATTTATTCAAGGTCCCCGGAACTGCGACCAATATGCCAGAATTTAGCGAAATACCGCGAAAGGTTCTAGAGGACAAGACTATCTACACCGTGCCCGGCTCCGCCCAGGCAGCCGAGTTTGTAAAAAAACTAGAGGCTGCAGGTATCACCAATTATGAGATCAACTCGCCTTCCATCGAAGAAATCTTTTTCAATGTAGCAGAGGAGGCGGATGCGAATGGCCGGCGGAAGCTTCAAGACACAACAGACTCGCCTAGTAAGGTCTCCAGCGCAGAGGTCTTTGTCACAGAAGGAAAGGATCCGGATCTCGATGAATCCGACAAAGACTTGCATCTTCAGACTGGTAAAAGGATTGGCATGATGCGTCAAGCCCTGACCTTGTTCCGCAAGAGATGGACCGTCTTTCAGAGGAACTATCTCCCTTACCTGGCGGCATTCCTACTCCCAGTTATCGCCGCCGGACTTGTTACGTTGTTCTTGAAAAATTTCAAAGCTCCAGGTTGCTCTCCCACCGAACAAATCTCCCCATCTCAGATCGCCTCGTTAGCAACGCAAATAAACTATACAATTGTTGTTGGACCGGCAAACAGACTTTCTTCTACAGATCTTCAGCGTATTGGAGCTACGCTTCCTGGGGGAGGATCGGGGAAAGGAGGCTTGGCCGCACTGCAGCAATCAGTGCATCTGATCGATGGTACCCTAAGCGACTTTAACAATTACATCAGCACCCATTACGCAAACGTTACTCCTGGAGGCTTTTTCTTGGGTGAGAACGGATCTCCGCCAACGTTCGCTTATAAGGGTAACGCAGACATTTCTCTGGCGACTATAACACAGAACGCCCTCGACACGCTGTTGACCAATGTCTCTATTAGTACTCAATACCAAGCATTCGACGTGCCAGGGGTATCTGGTGCTGGCAAAACACTACAATTGATTGTCTATTTTGGCCTAGCGATGTGTGCTTATCCTGCATTTTTCGCCCTCTACCCTACACTTGAGCGCCTGCGGAACGTCAGGCAGCTGCATTATAGCAATGGTATGTGTTCTCTACCCTCATCATCACTTTATTATCTTGCTGACGTGATTCTGCTCAAGGGGTCCGGAGCGTTTGCCTCTGGTCAGCGTACGTCACGTTTGACTTCATGATCGTCCTCGCCAGTAGTGTCCTGTCAATCGTCATCTTCCGCGGTGTGAGCGACCAATGGTATCATCTGGAATACCTCTTTGTAGTTTTCTTCTGTTACGGCTTGGCTTCTACGCTGTTATCATACGCCATATCTCTTGTCTCGCGCTCTCAATTGGCGGCTTTCGCCTTTGCTGCCGGTAGTCAAGCGTGAGTTTGATCGAGCACCTTGATAAAGTTGAATCGTACTAACTCAATCCTAGCGTGATGTTCCTCCTCTATTTCATTGCCTATCTGAGTGTCCTTACCTACGCCCCGGTCGACAAGGTCGATTCTTATATCTACATTGTACATTTTACCATCTCACTGGTAACCCCCACAGGAAGCCTAATCCGTGCCCTGTTTATATCCTTGGACGTATTTTCCGTACTCTGTCGGAACAAGTCCATCGCTTCATATCCTGGAGAAATCACTCTATACGGTGGTCCAATACTCTACCTAATCTTGCAATCCATCTTTCTCTTCGGCCTCCTCCTGTGGTGGGACAGCGGTTCAATATGGGACAAGCTTCGCGGTAGGACCTACAAGCCAGACGACGCCGAAGAAATTGACCAAGCAGATGACGAGATCGCTGCCGAGGTCAAGCGCGTTAATGCCTCCCCTGATGATGGCCTCCGGGTCATGCACCTTACCAAAGCATTTGGTAGCAACGTCGCCGTAAAAGACATTACCTTTGGCGTCAAGCGTGGCGAAGTCTTTGCTCTTCTAGGCCCCAATGGAGCTGGCAAAAGTACCACAATCAGTCTTATCAGAGGCGACATCCGCCCTTCCCACAACAGCGGCGAAGTCTTTGTCGAAAATATCCCCATCAGCAAACACCGCGCCGCTGCTCGAAACTCCCTAGGCGTCTGTCCCCAAGTCGATGCCTGCGACCAAATGACCGTGCTCGAACATCTCCAGTTCTATGCCCGCGTCCGAGGCGTAGTGGGCGTTGAACATAACGTGCACGAAGTCATCCGTGCCGTGGGCCTTCAACTCTTCCAGCACCGTATGGCCGCCAAACTCTCCGGCGGTAATAAGCGCAAACTGTCCCTTGCCATCGCCCTCATGGGCAACCCCTCAGTGCTCCTCCTCGACGAGCCTTCCTCCGGCATGGACGTCTGCGCCAAGCGTGTCATGTGGCGCACCCTCGCTTCCGTAGTCCCAGGCCGCAGTCTCGTGCTCACGACGCACAGCATGGAGGAAGCGGACGCGTTGGCGGATCGTGCGGGCATTATGGGGAAGAAGATGCTGGCACTGGGGACAAGCGATTATTTGAGGCGGAAGCATGGGGATCGGTATCATGTGCATCTCATTACAAAGACCGCGCCGCATACGAGTCTAGAGGAGATGGAGCAGATCAAGGCGTGGATTGCCACCAACCTGGAGGACGCGGTCGTCGAGCAGAAAACCTATCACGGCCAACTACGGTTTAGCGTCCCTGCCTACTCCTCCCCTATTTCCCCTCCGCAATCGCAATCCAAATTTCCCCCCTCCTCCCCCTCATCTGACGACGAGATCACACCCACCAACACCCTCACCACCACCAACGCCACTATCCCCACCACAACAACGACCAGCGGCATCGGCAGCCTCTTTACAACCCTAGAAGCCCAAAAAGAAGCCCTGGGCTTCGAGTACTACTCCGTCAGCCAGACGACACTGGATCAAGTCTTCCTGGCCATTGTCGAGAAGCATAATATCGAGGAGGAGAATTATCATCAGGGGGTTAGGAAGAGAGGGGTGTGGAGGAGGGTGCTAGGGAGGTGAGAGTAGGAAGGCAGGTTTGAAGGGTTGGGTTGTAGAATTGGATATAAGGGGGTTGCGAGTATATATTCTACCATTTATCTAGCAGATTAATACTCATCTGTCCACAACAAGAACTAATCTAGGCATGGATGCCGTCCGAAAACGGATTGGGGGGTTCCAATGCCATGGCGACGATTTTCCAAAGCAAAATTTGAACTACTGTATGTACATATGCTGACCCCACTCCTTCTTCATCCCCCTAACCCCCTCCTCCTATGTATCTTCTTCCCCTCTCCTCTATCCACACCCCAGCCCTCTCACCAAAACTCCCCTCTCCCTCCTCCCTTTCCATTCTTTTCAACCCCATCCTCTTTCTTTCCAAACCCAAACTTGGCAGTTCTCACGAGGACCGCTCTGCTGTAGCTGTGTCTCGGATCCAAGCTCGCTTTTTACAAGGCTTCGATCTCTTTACGTTTGTGTGTTGAGGTTGTGGGGATTGTGGAGGTTGTGTTGGATGGGTGGGTGGTTGGTGATGGGGGGGGTTTGATGGGGTTGAGGTTAGGGAGGAAGGGGAGACTGATGAGGTTGGTGGAAGGGGGGTTGTGTTGACGGGTTACTGCATGCATGCGAAAGTGCCGAGTGCCAATACACAAAGTCGAGCGTTGGAATGATCGATTCTTTTCGAATGACTGCTCGTGTTCCATAAACCTAAGAAAGCCATGGGTAGTGATCCTCTGCGATATAATACAGTGACATCAACGTATCTTGGAACATCATCGGTTTCAGTCAAGGCATCTCAGATCTTCTTCATCAGTCCTACATAAGTCGTCTCAAATCTTCAAGCTCTTCAGATCATTTCTGTCCAACTCGCTCCCCAAATAACGACTCTCACCCCAGCCAATAGTCCGGTTCCCTCCGAATCTCTTTCTAAGGTTTAAACATACCAATTTCCTTTCCCATCCTTCATCGTATACCTTTTCAGCCGCGGCCTCATCGTCGCTTCTGCAATTACAGCGCATCAGTTATCACGGGCTTATCGTTCGGATCCCAATGCCAAGCGCACTGCCCACATAACCCGTAGGCACACGTCATCCACAGGACTGATTCTCCCCATGAATAATCTTTGCGGTCTTCACACCTCGGACCTCCCTTAGTGCTGCGTAACCCCTTGGCTCAACATGACCAAGATCTGACTTCATGGTTTTGAGGCGCCGGCACGTTTTCAGCAGGCGGAAGGCGACTGTAGGATTCTCTCCTTTTCACTTGAATGTGACACTGGCAATATCGTAACGTCGCACATACCCAGTGCGCCGCAAGAATACTATAAGTGCGTCTGTAAGGCTAGTGTGTTCTCGGAGTAGAAAACAACGAAGCTTTGCGGTAAGTCTGCTTCGAGGCAAGTAGAACGGATAGTCCGAAGCGGAGATGCTTGTAGATGTGGTTGCGGACTTCTGGAGGAAGATGGAGATGATTGTTGGCATCAGAACAATTATCTTCTTCTGGCGGGGTGATGTTCCAGGAAGCCCGGTCTGTGCCCTTTTGCTGGCTTTTGGCACGTTCACTGTCTTTGCTTGTACGACCTGCGACGGAGTTTGTGCTCTTGGCCTTGTGTAACTCGGCTTGTTGGTCTTGAGTCTCTTGTGTCCGGGTGATCAAGAATCAATCTTGAGTGCCCGTATGAGTAAGGAAGTGGCTCGCTGTGGCTACGTGTAGTCACAGAGAAATTTTGGTCAACTTTTGCGAGCGGAGGTAAAGGTTCTGGAAGATCAGACAAAGTAAAGATATCAGACGAACTCGAACAATGGGACGGGAAATGAAAGAGAAACTGTCGTTGATGCTGGCAATAATCTCTCTGAAGGTAGAAAAGATAGCGCAAGATGACTTGGTCTTTCCGATGTGACGACACAAACGTATAAGAGTTATTAGCTGTCGAGTTTAAACCCGATATGTTTTTAGCCCTCTATCTCAATCGAGGTTGAGGTAGTGACTTGTCCAGGTGTCAAACTGGAAGGCTTCCTGTACTTCGAGGATCTTCTCTGCACGATCTATGGAGCGACATAGCGAGGTGTTAGTTCGGCGACTGCGGTTCTCTTTGATTTGTAATGTCGAAAAATGTGGATCCTCTGACTATTATTGAGGCTTCCATAGAAAATTTCAACTGGACCATTTAGGTCTTCGAATCGCTCTTGTCATTGACCTTTCTAGAACAAGGTAGACAATGTGCCTAACATCGAACTCGAGCCAGATGGTCAAGGAGCTTCCTCCAGGGAGATATGTTCTAAGTCTTCGTCGACCGCGGTCGCCTCAATCTGCTCTCGCATAGCATCTTCTACACTGGCCCCCTCGTGGTCTCCCATGGCACTTGTCTCAAGGCCTTTGCCTTCCGTCAATAGCCATTCGACAACTGCGTCTTTTCCGTTTATCTCCGCTTCATACACTGCGTCATGGCCCGCCTCATTTGTCATGGTAGGATCAGCCCCAGCATCTATGAGAAGCTTGACAGCTTCAAGGTGGCCGTTCAAGGAAGCCCAGTGCAGGGGTGTATTTCCAGATGCATTCTGGCTGTTGAGAAGTGTCATTGTTGAAATGGGTGAAGCGGAGGCGCAGAGGGTGATTAGATGCTTCAAAGTGTCTAAAGAATCTTCAGCTTAGTCTAGTGTTGCCATTTCTTCAGGCTGGCTTACCGATATGACCATTGGCACTTGCCATATGTAAGATCCCATTACCGCTCTGCTCGTCGACGGCTGCCGAGACGATTGAAGCCTGTGTAGTACTGGCGGACTTGGCGAAAGCCTCGAGACTGGAGAGTAGCTCTTGCAAGTCTCCTACTCGTGCGAAGTAGAGGAGATCATCAACTTCGTCTTCAGATAGCGAGGTCACTGTTGCGGAAGGCATCTTTGTGAATAGGTTTCCAGAGACTCTTCAAGTAGGAAATTTGGGAGAAGCAATGAATCTTTTAAGGCTGCCGCTTTTAGCGGCTGGCATGGAAAGCTCTCTGGGCACGATGTGTGAGGTTTGAAAAGTCAGCTTCTATGATTACATCTTTCGCGGAAACCCTCTTCAGCCAGCAGCCATCTTAAGAACTTCTATCAACTATTTAGGTTCGAAGGGGCCTCTTGCAGGAAACTACGATGATACAGATAGAGGAATTTTACAGACGAACAACTCACACTGGTGATGGCCCATGGGCTTGATACCCGACTCAACGATTCAAAGATACCGAGACATGTTTCCCGAAGTAGAAGATCAATGTATAGTTTCAGATGACTTCGCCCAGCTAAGTAACATCGTCATTCCGTGGTATGGCTTTGCACCGTCGCAACCCTCCTACAATATAGCCACATCACTAAAAACAGGCGCGATATTTATTCCCCCAAGACTCGTAAGATTCCAATTACCCGCATCCTTAGAGACCTTCGTACCTCCGACATGAAAGTCTTTGACCGTAAAGCCACTTATAGATACCACTTTCCCACTGCCATCTGTAAATTCGGGCAACTCGCTTACCTCTACTCCAGTCGATGCGGGCGAGAATTTCTCAATCCAGAAATTGTCCATGGTGATGTTTTCGAAATTCGCCAATGGGCAGATCCGAAAGAGCCCACCGCTGATACCTTCGGAGCGAAAGTTTGAAAACGTAACATCTTTAACAGTGTTGGCGAGATTGGCCGTGTTGGACACGTCTTCGGATATTTGGTAAATCTGGTTCGCGCCGACGAGAGAGGGGTGGCTGCCGTTGGATGGATATTTGGAATGGATTATGTCCACGGCGTTGACGGTGATATTTTCCACGGAACGGGAGTACCAGCCGAACTGGAGGGTCGGGGCGGTTTTACCTTTCCAAACCGTGATGCGCTGGATGTCGACGTTGGAATAGTAGGTTTTTATCGTGTCGTCATTGGAGTGGTAGAATACATCGTGAACGGAGGAGCCAGGGTAGTTTTCCAGACCATCCGTTTGGCCAAAGAAGGCGCCGACCTGCTTGTAGTCGAATGCTTGAACGGAGAGCGTGTCGAGATCGCCTGTGAAATCCATAGAGTTGAAGGGTGGCGCGTTGACGGTCACACCATTCAGAACAAAGGTTTGTTGTTGGCCGCTCGAGCTGACGCCACTCCACATCCTCAATGAGTCGCCGTCCGATTTGAGATTACTGTAGCCTGAGGCGGGGTTGGCTTGGTAGACGTATTGTTCTCCGGAGAGCACGCCGTGACCTGTAGCTTTCATCGTGGCGGCGGTGGTGTTATAGTACATGGCGCCCTTGACGTAGGCTCCTGGATCAAAGTGGACCCAATTAACGCTGCTGCTGAGAACGGCGTGTGCGGTACCAGTAAACCAATATACACCGGGTCCGAAGATGATCGTGGTCTTGTCCGTCGTGTCCAAGCCATTTACTAGACCAGGTTCCACCACTACGGAAGTTAACGAATTGGTCTCGGGAACCATAGTGGAAGCGGGAAAAGGACTGGCGAAAATCAACAAAGCATCGTGTGGCTCGATGCCGACAACGGGGTTGCTGGTGCTGAAACTTGGAACATATCCATAGCCGTTGGGGTCTGTGTCCTGCACAAAACCCCCTTCTGTACAAGCACAGCTGGTGTGGAATGAGTAAAGGTTGTCCACAAACTCCACGGAAAATCGAGATCCCTTGTCGCTATAAGGCACAGTGACATAAACACTGCCATCTACCTCAGATACCGTGTAGTTGAGAGTAGTGGGACGGATGATAACATTGCTTGCAGAAGTGTTGGCGCCATCGATCCGGGAAATCTTTACAGAAACGTTGGCGCCATACAAGAATGAGGTCCAAGCCATTGTCATACCAAGATCTGCCTCAACGGTGATACCATCGTCTTGAGTTGAAGTTGACGTGAGATCTCCGGGAACTCGGATATTCCCATTGCCATTTCGAGGAATCGTCTCGTACACGAAAGAGTCGTAGTAGCTGTCTTGATCTGTGGCGTTGCTCCCGGAACTCACTTGAACTGAGTACAAGTGGGACTGGCGAACGTTTCCGTCGAGGACCGCAGTTTGATGGTTAAATTCACCAGTGGTGTGCCACCAGGTTTGCAGAACGTTGTTGCTGACGGTGCGATTGACAGATGTTGCGCCACTTATTGGTAGAAGAAGAAGTGCAAATTTACGATACACAGACATTCTTCAGAGCCAGTCTGAAGTTGTGGGAAGCTAAAGGAAGGAATGGCAATATCTGCAACAAGAGAGAGAGAAATAGTTTAAATAAAGTTGATGGGTGTCTAGTCTATGTGTTGGAGGAATGGAGAAAAGAAAGTACAACACGAGTAGTTAGCAGTAAGGACGCAATGTGCAGATGAAGGAAGAAATTGGGTGAGAAGAGAGGACAAGGGACCAGGCAGCGCTCCTTTCATTGATAGGGAGGCCTAAGAAGCGTACCCTAATTACCGTCAGGTTGCACGACAGTAGGTAGGGCGGCGCTCACTCTGCGCCCGATTGAGGGTGAGGCCGGCGTGGATTTCTGGATTTCCGGCTTATTGGCTGTTTGCTACCTCACTGCTTCGCAAAGAATTATAGCCATGATCTTGTTAGCATTCATTGACTTAATTCACTCCGAGCGATGCTATGTAAAATCGTGCTTGGTCCTAAAACTGCACTTTCTCCGGATAAGCCCTATCCTGAGGCACAACATCTTGGTGGTGCCCTGGGAGAAACGTCCCTATGATACAAGTTCATTCACCCTTGTTGCTATTCAATCCCGTAGCCAAGCTTTTCGCTTTTCGTCCTTCTTTTCCTTTCGTTTCTCCTTGAAAGCCTTCAACTCCTGCCTTGTCAACTTCTTTCCACTCCTTTCCGCCTTCAAGCTCTTCCCATTGTGACTATTCGCAGCAGCGTCCACATCGAAGAAGGCACTCATCTGCCGCTTGCTCTTATTCTCGTCGTTGTGATTCTCCGGGTTTATGGAGAGCGGTTGCCATTTGCCCGTGAAGCGATTGAAGACGCCAGTGGCAGTATAGATTGCTGCTGGATCGACTGGTTGAGCAGTGCCATCTTCATTTGGCTGGCCTTGTTGAGCGTAGGAAGCTGTAGGATCGTAGTCACCGTGTATTGCTGGATCATACCCACCATATGGTCGTTGTGGAGGATCCTCTGTTCCGGGCGCTTTCTCTGGTATTCTGTCGTAATTGCCTACACCTGGCGCACTCGGGGTCGGCTCAGGTACTCGCGGGTTAGTCCATTGTGATACGGCGGTGAAGCGGTTGTAAAAGTAGTAAGCCTGAGCATTATCGTCCCAAAGTGGGTCCCACCCGTCATCTTGACTGTCACTTGTAGGTCCTTCCGCAGGCAAGGGCGGAGCCTGGTCTACATGCAGGAGCCTGATTCCTGGGTCCTGACTCTTCTCTTTCTTGACATCCAGCTCTTGCGCTACCTGCGTATGGTCTACAGAGTCAGTGTTGAAAGTAACCTCTGGGCCACGGTCATGGTGATCGCCATTAGCGGAACCACCATCGACCTGTTCACGTTCCTTGACACTGTCACTAGACATGTGGATATCAGCGTGATACAGAGGGTTAAAACTTAACACCAAGAAAAAGAAGTGTATATGAACATGAAGAGGACGATGTCGATGTCGCTGCCGGCTGGTATTGAGTGTTCAGTCTGGGATGTTGATCGATTGGCTGAATGGACGGGAGTGAAGCGACGGCTGACTAAGACAAATAATCAGGCTAGACTGATCTCTGGTTCTGGGAACATCTCCCGCTCTGCTGCGCGATAACGGCCATCCCGATCCTTGTCCCCTCCCTTTGCAGATTTTCAAGTCACCTGGCAGGTCTTCAAAATCTTCCCCGTTGCATACATGTTCCTTTGCATATTTGCACACTTTCCCTCTTATATAGAAGCATCTGACAGCAGGTCTGTCGAATAACATTTGAGCGAAACCTCCAGATTTGTCCCTTCGTCCTGGGACATAGAGTAAGGAGTGTAGCGCCAGGATGTCGTGGTTCAAACACGCTCTCGTGGACAAGAAACATGAAATCGTTCTCTTCTCTTCAACCGCCATCGCTCTATATGGATACGATCAGGGCATGATGTCCCTGATCAACACGAATTATGACTACCTAGATACGATGGGCATTAGCGAAGACAGTCCGCTCGTTGGTATCATTGTCTCCGTTTACTATCTGGGTTGTGCAGTGGGGGCTATTCTGGCAAGCTTGTTGGCAGATATGAGAGGCCGAAAACCTAGCATATTTGTTTGTTTGGCGGTCACAGCTTTGGGAAACCTCTTCATGTTCGTATCTGGTCTTGGTTATAAACAGGGCGCCTTGACCATGATGCTTTTGGGAAGAGTTATCATGGGCCTTGGTGTCGGTGGCATCGACTCGGTCATCCCAGTGTATTCGTCAGAATTGAACTCGGACGGTGGACGAGGAAAAGCGCTAGCTCAAGAGTTTCAGTCGAATATATTTGGTCTTAATATGGCATTTGCTATCAATCTTGGCGTAACCAATGCTTTGGGAAAGGAGAACCAATGGGGTGAGTATCTTCTGCAAAATACCTAGCCAAGCTGATGTAATCCAGCTTGGCGTTTGCCTATCATCATTATGCAAATATATCCAGTCTTGTTACTCTCCTTCATTAATCGTCTGCCAGAAACACCGAGATGGTTTATCTTTCATGAGCGCCAAGACGACGCACGTGACGCACTTGTTGATATATATGGTGAAGGCGATGCGAAGGAGAAGTTTGATGAGCTCGTCCAAGCACACGAGGATGAATCGAGCCATTCAGTCGGCTACAGCGATATGATCTGGCCCTCCGGTAGCCAATTCCACCAGACCGCGGTCACTGTTATGGGTCAAGTCAACCAGGCCTTGACTGGCTACGGTGCAGTCAGTGTGTATGGACCCCAAATATTCGAGCTTCTAGGCTTCGGGGTCACTGAAGCGGAATACTTGACCGAGGGAAACTACATCTCGTACTTCATCCTGATGACCTTCGCATGGTTACTGATCGACCGTGTTGGTAGGCGTATTTTGATGATTGGAGGTGCCTTTGCGATCTCTATATGCTTCCTCATTCTTACCGTATTGGGATACCTGGCTATGAATTCTGACAATCTCGGCGTTCCCAATCTGGCGGTATCGATACCTGGTAGCGTCGTCTTGTTCATTGCAACAGCAATTTTCGGCATCGGCTGGCTTTCAGAAGTCTGGCTTATCCCCACGGAGATCTATCCGTCAACATCGCGAGCTCAAGGGTCGGCTGTTTCGGTTGTCGTCTGGGGAATTGCAAACTTTGCGGTCACTCTACTGACACCAATCGGCTTCAACAACCTCCGGTACTGGCTTTTCCTCGTATTCGCTATAACGAATTTGTTTGCAGGATGGTGGACATGGGTAAGCTTTTCTGTCAGTCGTAACCCTCAGGAGAAATCAGCTGACGTTGCCAACCTAGGCGTATTCGCCCGAGACTGGCGGGAGAACTTTCGAGGAGAATCAGCAATTCTTCGAAGATGCCAAGGAACGAAACAGCTGGCTTGTGAGCAAGGTCAACGATGGAGAGTACAGGCACATGCCCAAAGGCGAGAACGAAGGTGGCCAGGACGGAGAGACCGCTCCACTATTAGGTGGTGGATCTTGAAGACCATCTCGACGACCTGATAATATACATGAGCGCCGTTTACTCGTTTTATACCTATCTAGACTTTCCGTTTTCCTCGTTCCATAGCGTTATACACGCATGTATCCAGGCAGTTGGAGATCATCCTGAGTTCAACGGGTCTTCCGTACAGCTGACTACTGTGAAATCTTCCCAGGTTTATGATTTACTCATAAATATCCAGTTGCATTTTCTCCTTTGATTTCTCCAGAACAATTATTGAAAGCGTGGCTCGATCTCACATGTATTTCACATGTCGTTTTTATGCTATCATTTCCCCTCAACGAGCTTAGTGCAGCTGATTTAGCATGTGGTTTCTGTTGTCGCAGCCTGCAGGAGATTGCTCTTAAGATTGCTATTCCGACCTCCCATCTACCTCCTAAAGGCTTGACGTTCGGCGAGAGCTAAATCTACACCGCTGCATAGGATGGAGACAACAATGGTGTCGACATACTACGGTAGATACTAGGGATTAAATGATGTCATAGCGCATCCCGGAGATGTATTAGCGTGGCCCCTAACCGCCAAAATCACATGTCACCCTTGGCTCCGGCGCTCGGGTACAAATGTCGGTCACCTGCTTCATATGCCCTTCCTTTCCAACGCGAAAACTACCTCAGGCTTCACACATCCACGGACACGAGCAATCCATTCCTGGATTCTTGAGCGACAATGGAAGTGGCAGCTGAAAGTCGTTGCGATGATAGCATACCCCCTTATGAGGCTTGGCCCTCTGTTCCCACTAAAGCTCTACCCACACATGCTCTCCAGGGTGATCCCCTACCCATGGAGGTGGAAAATTTGAAGGCCGTAAGCGGTCCAGGGTCAAGGGATACAAGCGTTCTTTCTATGGACGACATCGAAGCGGCTCAAGCTCTTGAAGGTCTTCGCACAGGTATAATAAACCAAAGTCCTAATGTCAATACGCGCTGAAAGCTGGGGACAGATTTTCTGCAAAAGTCTTCAGTAGGCTATCAAAACACACTTTCACCCATGGTTGATCCCAACGGTCAAGAGCAATCGCGTTCCCAGCAGCCTGACTCACCGCGACCGGAACCTTTACTCACACTCCTTACATCGCATCATCCTCTTCTCTCTACCGCTATCAACGGTTCATTCGCAGCTTATGCATCTTCCAAATCATACTCACCCCGGTTCAGGTCCGGTGCCGAGTTTGTTGAGCGCCTGGGTTCCCCTGTGGTAAACACAATGGGCACAGCTGGCAGAATAAGTGGAGTTGAGTCTGGAGTGCGGTGGATGCTGCGGAAGCGTGATTCTAGCGAACAAAATCAGAGCAATAAGCGAAGGCGAACGGATCGCAAGGATAGCTTCGAAGCGGACATTGAAAGTGGGCTGAGTCAATCCTCACCTCAGCATCATGTCCGACGTCAATTTTCAGAAATGTCGATTGCGGAGCCTCTCCCTCCGTATGATGGACAACGTTCACCTGAGTATGAAGCGAAAGGTTCAACGGCACAAACACCACAAAATCAGCATTGGGGGACCAAGCTTATGATGACGACGTCCGCCCTCACAGCCGCGCTCAACGAGGAATCACTGCGGAGCCTCAAATATTGCTTGACCTGGCTTTCATGGGCAAACAATCATCTGAGTCAAACAGTCGTTACGCTCAAGGGTGTAATAGAAGAATGGGATCGCTCCCACCAGGACCTGTCACACTCGGATTCGCTAATGGAAGGCCAGGATGAAAAGTCTTCGGCTAACACGGAGGGTGAACCTGTAGCACGAGATCAAGCAGCTATATCTCGACACATACAATCTCTCAAAGACGACGTTCTTCAAACCCTTAAGAGAGTTGTCAATGTCGTGTCAACTTATGCTGGTGGTGCACTTCCCAGCAATGCTCGCGAGCTTGTGCGCTTACATCTCAAATCCCTTCCTCAGCGTTTCCACCTTGCCGCCGCCGAGAACAGTAGATCTTCTAGTGATGGGAATAGCGAGGCGCAAGGTGCTCCTCCAGCAACAATCACAAGCGCACAGAGAGTGTTATCGCTAGCGACAGCTGGGTTGGACATGACAAAGCAAGTCAGTGAGATATTGAACAGTACGATAGTCAGTGCTGAAGATTGGTGCGATAAGTTTGGGAAAAAGAGAAGCGACAAGGAGGAGGAGAAGAAGCATGAGGCTCCGGTAGTCTGGCATACGGAAGACATCAAGCAAGAAGGTCTGGAACCATACCATGATGAGTTCAATCATAAGAACGATAGGCATATGCAAGATGGCCATATGGAAAATCACGAGGCGGAAACTGACAAGCAGGTACTTCTGGATCCACAGTAGATGTAACCACGGCGGTTCCTGACGAGGAGAACCAAAATTGGCAAGAACGTCATGTTCAGCAGTAACCGCTACCTAGGTCTGAATCTATCTGACAACAAAGCTAAGTCGAATTTCCCTCCCCAGCATGGAAATCTCGTTAGCGCAGGTGAGACACTCTCCTGGAAGATGCGCGGCCGAGAGTCTCATGCTTGGATTCTAGAACAACGGTGAACGGTGATCTTTCAGGTGGTCTACTCTACTTGGAATCATTGCTAAGAGACTTGACAGCACCAAGACCTTGGTTCGATTCAGAAGAGTACGTAGCATTCCTTGGTAGGACCTTGTGTGGCCAAGCCTAGAATTAGACGACGGGTAGGGGAAAGACGGCATTTCCCGTATGACGCAATGAGAATGTCGAACGAAACCCAGGGGCCGCGGAGTTGAAGAAAGTCAGACATGACATGCGTCTGCGACGTCGAGCTGTCGAGTGGTAGTTCAGTCTTGCCCGAGCCTGCGCAAGTTGTGCTTTCCTTAGGGAACTCACGGCTTCCCAACCTGTTGTTGTTGTTGTTGTTGTTGTTGTTGTATGGTTTAGATTAGCATCAGTTCCTGTTAGGGAGCATTCAACCACATGAACCCGTTGATAGTGTCTCTTCCATTACAGTCCTCTCTGCAGTCCAGTGACTCATAGATTCAGTGACACAAAAGGGGTAAATGGCTCCAAAGCCCTATCGCATCCGGGTTAAACAACATCCAGGATCAACTGGCCGTTGGGCATGAGCACCACATTGGCCATAGGAACCGTCAAGACCGACGCCCCGGTTTTACAAACGCTGGTGACGAGGAAGGAGACGAAGAATTCAAGCGGGAGGCTGCTGAAGAGCTGGAGAACCTTCAGGATCGATTGCACAAAGGGGAGCTGGTGAATTTGCGGGATGTAATAAATCAGCAAGTGGTAAATCATCGAGTGCCCATCTCGAACTGGGGAGCCGCACTTTTCGTCGTTACTAAAAGAATGACCTGCAGGATTACCACCTTCGACATTCAGAACGGCACCCACCTGGTTGGTGATATGTACTGAACACTACAGAGGACTGGATCAAGAACAAGGAAAATTGGCCTATCAACCAGCAGAAACCCAAGCGAGGGCAAGAGAAACATGAGCACAAGAACAGTAAGAAAGATGTCGGTAAGGGCGAACAGCCAAGGCAAGAGCATGAATGGAAGCGGGAACTAGGAATAGAGGAGATTATAAAGCATAATGAGGCCTATGCTACGAATGGTGACGAATCAAGACAAGATAAGGAGAGTCTCGCACCTAATGTCAGCCGTGACAAAAAAGAGGAACAAACCGAGTACGAGAAGCTTCCCGAAAAGTACTCACCGCAAGAAATTGCTTTGCTCCGGAGTTTGCAACATGAAGGAGATTACATGTACAATTTTCAGCAGAACGATGGAAAGCGAACGTCTCCTGCTGCGAACAACGAGCAACTGGTGTCCATTGATGAGGCTGATCAATTTAGTCCCGATCACTGGGTCCCACGCACTTCAAATCTGATCCGCCTGACCGGCAAACATCCTCTGAATGCGGAGCCTAAGCTCAGTTCGCTCTTTGATGCGGGGCTAATAACGCCAAATAGTCTACACTACGTTCGAAATCATAGGTAATTCATCCGGCGAATCGAAATTACAATATGCTAACACATTTACCGCACAGTGCGGTGCCCCATCTCTTATGGGAGACCCATGTGCTCGAGGTTGAAGGTGGGAAGCTGAGGCTTAGTATGAATGATCTTAGCAATAGATTCGAAAGTATTAATATACCCATTGCTCTCGCCTGTGACGGCAACCGGTGAAAAGAATTGAACATGACCAAACGCTCTAAAGGCTTCAAATGGGGTTCGGGCGCTATCAGCTGTGCCTACTGGAAGGGCCCACTGCTGCGAGACGTCCTTTTTGCTGCTGCCGTATCGCGGACCAAACCAACCAGTGAGAGGCTATGGATCAACTTTGAAGGGTCTGATTCACCCAGCGAAGGAAAATATGCAACATGTATCCCTTTCGAGTATGCAATAGATCCTACGAATGACGTGATTCTTGCTCAATTCATGAACGATGTGCCACTGCCACCAGACCATGGACATCCTGTTAGAGTAATCATACCAGGCTATATGGGTGGTCGATGTGTGGAATGGCTCAAGAAGATTTGGGTCAGCGGGAAGGAGAACAATTCATACTATCATATGTGGGATAACAGAGTCCTTCCGAGTTTCATTACTGAAAAAGATGGCGAGCTCGCTACTACTATGTTTAACCACCCAAGTACAGCATGCAATGAGCAAAATCTTAATTCAGTCATTGTAAAACCAACTCAAGGGGAGAGAATCCCGCTGATCGAGGCACGGAAAGGAAAGACATACAGAATTGAAGGGTATGCGTATGATGGGGGAGGGTGTGAGGTTCAAAGAGTCGAGGTCTCTCTGGATGATGGTGAGACGTGGTTGTACTGCATCAGAAAAGTATAAGTTCAATTCAAAGCAATACCAATTTGGACTGACAAGACTGCTTCTATGATAGTTTCCAGACGTGCCAATTCGACATGGTAAAAAACTCTGGACATGGCTGCATTGGCATGTTGACATTGAGTTTGCTCAATTTCTACGCTGCAAAAACATCAGCGTCCGATGCTGGAACGTCTTCAAAAACACGCAACCTGAGCGGCCTAGCTAGAATAGTATAGGTAAGCAGTCTACACAGGAAATATGACTTGCTCCCTTAATTAAAGAGGGATGGTTGACCAATTCCTTAGGTATGATGAACGATTGCTAGTATGTTGTCCGCCCAGAGATTATTGAGACCTCTGAGTCCGGGATCCCCGAGATTCTATTTCGTCATCCTTGCGAGCCTGGCACCGGCAAAGAAGGATGGATGCAACCATCTATAGAGCTTCAGATAGCGGACGCAAAGCAGGCGGCTGCTGCGCCCTCAAAACAGTTTACAAGAGAAGAAATCGAAAAACACGACGGTGAGGACGATTGCTGCAAGCCTCCTCTCAGCAAGGTCCTAAATTTGCGCTTGAGAAACACCGCTGGACGCCGGTCAAACTCTCCTTCCGCCGTGAGATTTCTGCCGATACTCGCGCTTACACCTTCGAACTTCCTCCTGGCAAATCCACCCTCAGTCTTTCCACATGCCAGCATCTCCAACTCGGCTTCCACTTTGCGGATAAGATGGTCGTCAGATCATACACGCCGACGAAACCGGTCCTGGAGGAGGAAGAGGACGGCACGTTTGAGCTTGTATTGAAGACATATTACCCCGACGACAATCAGCCAGGGGGGGCTATGGGGAATATCCTCGATTGTGTGCCGATCGGTAAAGAAATTGAGGTGAAGGGACCGATAGGGAAGATTGAGTACCAAGGAAATGGGCAATTCATGATTGAAGGGAAAGAAAAGCACTTCCAGCATGTGACGCTTGTGCTGAGAGGAAGTGGTATCACGCCCGGATACCAACTCGTGGCGAAGATCATGAAGACGGAAGGGGATAAGACGGAAGTAAGGGTTATTGACGTCAACAAGACGGAGAAGGACATCTTACTTCGCGACGCTTTTGACAACCTAGAAAGGGACAGCAACGGGCAGCTTACAGTAACGCATGTGCTGAGCCATCCTTCCGAGAACTGGAAGGGTCTAAAGGGACATATTAATGCGGATATTATCAGGGAACATACGTTTGAGCCAAGCGCAGAGAGCGTGGCGCTGCTCTGTGGGCCGCCGGGCATGATTCAGAAGGCGGCGTTACCGGCGCTAAGGGGTTGGGGATACAAGGAGGAGGAAAATTTATTTGGATTCTAAAGGGGGGGTGGCCGTGGGTAGGAGGATGGAGAGGGTGGTGTGTGATGAAATATGCTATACATACCTGAATAGGATTGTTCCAAAGTGTGTTCACATTTTGGCCAATTCGTCAACCAACATCCTCGAGCTGTTAGTCTCGAGGATTCCTCGGCCGCCTTCGCCGTGACTGCCTTGAGTGCAGTAAGGTATTCGTGCACGAAAATGGCAAGGATACGGCAAAGCAAACGATTGCTCGTGCTATCTGAAGAATACAAAATCACAAACAAGAACTCCTTCCAATCTATCTTAACCCAACCGCTCTCATGTGGGAATGCAACGTTATCTAAGATCATTCGCAAGGGCCATCAAAGTCGACCTCGCAAATTCAAAGCAACACCGTATGACTTGCGTGATGACGGGGTAAAAGCTTCGTCGGCTGGCAAGGCTGCCACAAGGTGCAACAATATGGGTGGGCTTCAAGCGTAAAGAAGACAGAGCTTTCACCGTTTCGTTCTGCTGAGGAAAATTTGATCATCGTAAACCCCAAAAGTGGTCAGCCAACATCGGCATTCTGTCAACCAACCCAGTCGGTCGCTACTAGCGTATAGGAATTTCAAGGATACTATGAAAGATATTGCAATGCCGGAATCTTATGGGTCGATGGCCGGCTTGCTATCTTTGACGCCTCGATCACTGTTTACATGAAGAGCGGCTGAAGAACTCTACTCGTATTTGCGAGTCTCTGAATTCGAACCTACCCATGAACTTTACATTTTCATACAGATTCATATATGTATGACCTGTATTTCTTCTGCAGCTTTAACGCACAAGAGATGTTGTTTATGCAGAAATCAGACACTTTTCTGCGAGTCTTCCGGCACTTTTCATATTCGCGTCGAATCGCGTTATCATTGCACAATCTGGGTCTTCCCTGCCACATGTCATGCAAAATAAAGACGTTATCATGCACGTTTGTAACCATTACCCGCGAGCCTAGATCCGAGAGCACTGCAGGGTGAGAATGAGAAGCGTGCGTATGATTCCAGCACTCAAACCCTCCATCACGCCAGGTTGAGCACTGCGAATCACGCTGCACGTGCGGGAGGTCTTGGGGGCGCAACTTATCGGCGCACATTGCGGGCAGCGTCACTTTTACTAAGCACGGGATCTACTTCCATTTAGGTGTAGCTTGCTACCAAATACATGTAGATTCCCCACCATAAACTGATTTATTCTATTACGAATGCCGATTCAATAAGCCTCTTTTGTTGAGACTCCCTTTCATCCAATGTTGCTGCCGTCACTAAATTAGGCTTAGACCTCTTCCTCACCGGCTTCGGAGCCACTACCTCCAACGTAGATCCTCGGGGGCGACGTCTAGGCTGGGACTCCTGCTCCCATACAGTTGTTTCCTTCACTGCACGGCCAGATTTGATTGTTCTAGTCATCACAGGTGGGGCGAAAGAGAGTGAAGATTCGTTGAAAGTAGTAGTAGTAGTGATCGATGTGAGGTTTTTACTACCTTTCGGTCTACCTCGAGGCTTGAACGTCATAATGACGAAGGGTGAAGCGAAGGGTGAAGGGAAATTCGATGGCAGTGAGGCTGTAGCCTCACTGTTCTCCTTCTTTTGTTCATTTCTTTGCTTAGCAGTCTCACTGTTCTTCTTCTTTTGTTTATCTCTTTGCTTAGCATTTCGCTCAGCTGCTTTCGCTGCAGTCAAAGCTCGAGCATTGACTCTATCATGTTTCTTCTTTTGACGAAGCTCAGCTCAAGCTTCTTTCCTTGTAGAAGATGATTTTGAAAACATCACGAGAAGTCTCTGACTCACTTTCTGCAGCCTCTCGTGTGTGACAGTCACGTTGATATGAAAGATAGACAGCTGATTGACTAGAAGATCGATCTGCTGACGTGATAACTTCTCATGCAGCTTCTGCAAGCTGACTGCTGCATGAAGAAATCTATTTTTACTAACATCATGATATCTCGTTGAATTTGCATCATTCAAATCAATGAAGTCATTGTAGTATCTAGTCTGTCAGTTGTTTGATGCTATAGAAGATTCGTTCAGTTGTCAGCAAGAGTGAAGAAGCGATATTGAAATCGAAAATTCTTGTCTGCAAGCGCGTAAGAGATAATGTCTGCAGAAAAGTTCATATCTAATGTAAATATCACAGTCACATGAATCTACAGTGATTGACTGAGTAGCGAACTTCTTGACTGCTATTCATTCAGGATTTATCTTTTCTAGAACTCAGATAATCACATGACTCACAAGTAATTGAAATGCTTCAAAATCAATGACTCGAGATCTATTTATACGAGATCTCTCATCAATCTCATGAATGAAGCGATATCACAGCTTCAGCTCAAACTTCATGAACTTAATGATGTTCTCTAGAAACATCTGAGAGTTCATGATGATCTTGAGAATAGAATGAAGACTTTCGTTTCGCTGTGAAATCACTGCTTCAAGATTACAATATCATCGTGTATAACATAAAATCATCTGTCTTTTCTTGAAGTATCAGTCGATTCAGAAGTAGTCTCGATCAGACGAATGTAGTAGCGTCAGCAATGCTGCTCGATTGACTTGCAGCTCAGTAGTAGTACTGAATTTCACTCACTGTCATGTAGCATTCTTGATCTCTTCACGATGCTCAAAGAAGTAGTCGACTTTGAATTTAGCTACTTGTGCTTGAATGTTTTCGCAGACATGTCAATTGCATAGCTGAAGCTGAACGTCAAGCATAGATATAAATAGCAAAGTCGTCAATCTCTTGCTCTGATTGACTATAATGATTCGTGAAGACAAACAGTCATTAAATAGTTCTTCATGCATACATTGAATGAAGAAATTGAACGTCTCTTTGAATTCTGATATGACAAACGAGAAGCAGACTGAAAAGATCATTGTCGTGTTAATGACATTCACAGTCATGAAAAGAAGCATCTTCAGTGCGTTGATATTGAAGATAGCATCTGTTTTCATCATAAAGTCGCTTATAAATCTCTTAGATAATTTTCGCTGATAGTTATTCAATAGAAATATCTGCTCAATATTCTTCTGAATCGAGACGTCAGCGTCATTTAGCGTGTAGAAATATCAAATTCGAACGATGAACATTGAATTATCGAGACATTGAAGTAGTTCTGTGATGATTTTCTCTTTGAATCGAGTAATAGAAGATATCAAATTGTAGTACTGCTTTTTGAATAGATGAAATTTCTGATCGTAGTTCTTGAGAATGTTTTCTAGCACACGCTTCGAAGCTCGATAAGTAAGCTTGCTTAAGCGATTTGTTTTGATCAATTCAATTGCCTTTGCCTGCTTCGACTGACGCTTCTTATGACTATCGTAGAAAAGAGAATTGACGACAACATCATGACTATGAGTCTGATTTCATACTCTCATTATTCAGGTTTTATTCTCGTCATCGTGATCAACAGATCGATAGCTGATAAAGCAACGTCATTTGCAATGTTTGGCTTTGATCTTAGTGAGTTTCTGCTTGCGGTTCGTACTTCCGTCTTTGCTAGCATGATCATCGAGCTTTCGATAATTTTTGGTATCGGCCTTGTGATGTATGCATGAATAGTTTCTTCTGTCTACTTCGCAGGATCCGGTGACTATCTGAAACCTCTGGCTGAAAGCGTAGTTTTGTAGTCTTTCATATGCCTCACTAGGTATGTCGAAAAGCTCGCCGTCAGCAGAAGGTTCTAGGTGGGCCGAGGGTATCCTATCGATTGCCCGCTGGATGATGGGTATGAGGCTAGGGTTCAGATTGGGGTGGGGTTGCCATACGGTAGGCATGACGACGGCGACGTGGATGTAGATAGGTAGGTAGATAGGTAGGTAGATAGGTAGATAGGTAGGTAGATGGGTAGATACAGTACCCTGCAAAAAGTCACGGTCACTTAAGCGAAAACACGTAAAATCGCGTACCTTCAAAACAATCAACCTTCTTCAACCACATCCACCATGCTCAGAAGAGCTCCGTTAACTACTATTTCTG
>JAABUU010001253.1_pt1 | contig 44572 bp, 35 predicted proteins | sample 5559301 | NCBI WGS metagenome assembly JAABUU01 (sample SAMN10711884, study PRJNA513360) | rock metagenome | isolation source: Antarctica rocks | place: Antarctica: Victoria Land, Richard Nunatak white | reverse complement strand
CTGGAGACGCTCGCGCCCTTGGGCGATACTGCGCCCGTCAGCCTGCCCATGGCGAACTGACACACGGCCCAGCCCACCCAGACGCCGGTGCTGGCGCTCCTACACCACGTGGTGGGACACGACCAGGATGGGCGCGACGCTGGCCTCCTCCCGGTGCGGATCAGTGAAAATTAGCTTGTAAGACTCAATGGTGACGTCGGCCAGTAGCGACGCGGGCACTTGGAATCGCAACCATCCGGAGACGGCACTATGAGCAGAGATCGAGACAGGCACCGCAAGCGTCGTGTCTTGGTCCTTTACAAAATTCAGTGCCGGCAATCCACCATTGGCCCGAAGTTTGACCGTCATTTGCGTGCGTTCGGGTGTGAGATAGGTAATTGCTAGATCAGCTTCAGCAATGGCGTTGTTACTATCCGTCGGGTTTGTCACAGTGACGTGGAAAGCGTAGGCCCGTCCGCCGACATTCTTGTTGTCTTGGAAATACCCGTTGATGAGGCTGGGCACCAACCGCGGAAGCCGCCGGCGTTCCTGTTCGCGAGCAAGCCTACGACTCTGCCATGCGAAACACAGATTGAAGACAGAGATGCAGAACCCGGCGAGGGCGACCGTTCTCGTGAAATCAAACCATCCCAGGGGCGAAGCCATTGAACTGTCTCACGGCTTGGAGGACATCCGTAGAAGCCCACCTTATCCAAGTCTGGGCTGCCAGCAGACCACCTTCGAGGATGTCCGCTTCTGGGCGTGCCGGGTCGGGTCGTAACCGTCCGGGTTGAGTCGAGAGCAGCCATTCGACTATCGATTAGAGACAGGCTCTGAAATAAGGCCGGGTCCAGGGCGGTTCGCTCCTGGCGGGTCTGGGCAGAGCCTTAGCTTTGCTTGTTGGCTTCCCTCCCGAAGTCGCAGGCCTTCCCCTCACGCCCCGCTTGCCCAAACGCCCCCGCCCCGGCCAGAAATCTCACTCCAACCGGGACGCCACCCCCATGCACTCGAACAGCCTGAAGTTCCGCGCCAACCGCGAGCACATCCTCGCCACCGCCACCCGCAACATCGCCGAGGTCGGCTTCGCCCACATCACCCTGAGGGGCATCATGGACGACACCGGCCTGTCCCAGCGCTCGATGCACCCTTACTTTCCCACCACCACCAGCCTGCTCGCCGTCGTCTGCGAGCGCCACGCCAACGCCCTGATCGAGGCCACCGGCTACGTCGAGCCCGACGACCCCAGGCCGCCCCGCGCCGTGCTGGTCGCCTCCGCCGCGCGCGTCCTCGCCTGCATCCACGCCTACCCCCACGCCCACACCGTCCTGATGCGCGACCGCGCCTGCCTGCCGCCCGCCCTGCGCGCCAACCTCGACTACCTCGACGAGGTCGCCGCCTTCCAGGTCGACTGCGCCTGGAGCGCGCTGCGCCCCGACCTCGCCGCCCCCGAGCGCGTCGCCGGCCTGACCAAACCGCTCCGCACCCTGCTGCTCCACTGGCCAGAGTGGCGCGAGCCCGGCCCGAGGGGCCACCCCGACGCCGCCGCCGAGCGCGCCGTCGCCATGGTCGAGGCCACCATCGACCTCGCCCTGCCCGCCTCCACCCACACCCCCCTGCCGCTGTTCCCCCGCCCCAGCCTCCCCGCCCCGGACGCCCCGGAGCGTCACGCCGCGTATGACGCCGACCTCCCAGACCCCCCAATCCGTCACGCCCCGCATGACGCCCCCTGTCACGCCCCGAGTGACGCCCAGCCCACCCCCGAGCCGGCCCCCGCCCCGGCCCACCCCGGCCTCACCCTGCGGGACGCCCTCGACCGCCACCGCCTGCCCCCGACGCTTGCCGCCGCCCGCCTCGGCATCCCCCGCCAGCGCCTGCACCAGCTCACCCGCGGCACCCGCGCCATCACCCCCGACACCGCCCTGCGCCTCGAAGCCCTCCTGGGCGAGCACGCCGAAACCTGGATGGCCCGCCAGGCCCGCCACGACATCGAGGCCGCCCGCCGCGCCGCCATGGGCGACAGCAGGTAAGGCTGGGCTCCGCCCAGACCCGCAAAGGGTCCGAGGACCCTTTGATCCCATTGATTTAAGTCAAGGATCCCAGAGGCCTGCCTTTGGCGGAGTTTGAGGCAGAGCCTCAACCTTCCTTGCTTCGCCGAGCCCGCCCCCGCCTAACGCCCCTCGCGCCGCCACGCGAGCAGCACCAACCCCAACAACAGCGGCAGCCCCGCCCACGCCGGCAGCAGCGGCACCGAGCTTACCCCCGTCACCAGGTGCGCATCGCGCCGCCGCAGCCCGATCCACCCCGCCCCGCTCGCCGCCCCGTCCGCCGACACCATGCGCAGCTCCGGCGCCCCACCCGGCCGCAGCAGGTGCACGCTGCCCCCCGACTGTCGCAGCAGCGGCGCCATCCGCTCCGGGCTGGCGCGCAGATCCGACTCCTCCAGCGGGTTGGCCGCCTCCGCCGCCGCGAACGCCCGCCGCGTGCCGTCCGACGCCGCCCACACCCCCGGCGCCGCCGCGTCCAGGCTCGCCACCGCCCGACCGGGACCGGCCGCCGCCAGCGCCACCGCCTGCGTCGTCCCGTCCGGCGCCGTGACCGTGACCTGCCCCGTCGGCGCCTCCGCCAGCGAGCGCCGCTCCACCGTCAGCCGCCCCGCCTCGATGCGCGCCTCCAGCGCCTCCTCCTCCAGCCCCGGCTCCTTCATCAGCCAGTGCGCGAGCCTGCGCAGCAGCTCCGCCTGCGGCCCGCCGCCCTCGTGCCCGCGCGCCCACAGCCAGATCTGGTCCGACATCAGCATCGCCGCCCGCCCCTGCTTCACCCGATCAAGCAGTAGCAGCGGCATCCCGTCCGGCCCGCTCATCAGCACTTGGCCGTGCGGGTCCTGCGGCGTGACCGCGCGATACCACGGCCCCCACGCCGGCTCGGTCCCCGCCGCGGCACGCGCGGCGCCGGCGCTCCCCGCCTCGCCGCCCGCGCCTGCCGCCCCGCGACCCTGCGACGCCGCCCCGCCTGACGCAGCGCCGCCCGCCGCGCCGCCCGCCCCGGTCACGTTCGCCGCGACCCCGCCCGCCACGGCCGCGTTCGCGCCGGGCAGCCCCTCCGTCACCGGGTGGCGCTCGCCGAGCGCGGTGACGCGCGGCCGGAAGCTGCCCTCGACCACGCCGTCCGGCCCACTGTCCGGGGCGCGCGCCGGCAGCACCTCGGCCAGCGGCGTGTCCGACAGGCTGTCCGCGCCCACGAACTCCGGCCCCACCGACAGCAGCAGCCCGCCGCCCCCACGCACGTAGTCCGCGATGTTGCGCAGATACGGCATCGGCAGGATGCCCCGGTTCTGGAATCGGTCGAGGATGATCAGATCGAACTGGGCAATTTTCTGCACGAACAGCTCGCGCGTCGGGAACGCGATCAGCGCCAGCTCGCCGAGCGGGGTCATGTCATCCTTCTCCGGCGGCCGCAGGATGGTGAAGTGCACCAGGTCCACCGACGGGTCCGCCTTGAGCAGCCTGCGCCACACCCGCTCCCCCTGGTTCGGCTCGCCGGAGACCAGCAGCACCCGCAGCCGGTCGCGCACCCCGTTGATCGGCACGACGACGCGGTTGTTCAGGTCCGAGATCTCGCCCGCCCGGTGCGCCACCGACAGCTCCACCACCGTCGGCCCCGGCTGCGCGATCGGCACCGCGACGTCCTGCTCGACGCCCACCGGCACCTCGCGCTCTACCGCCGCCTCGCCGTCGCGCCGCACCGTCAGCCGTGCCGTCCCCCCCGCGCCACCCCCGAGAATGCCCCCCGCAACGCTCCCCAGAACGCCCTCGGCACCGCCTCCGCCGATGCCCCCCGGAACGCCCAGGTCCTCCACCACCACCCGGATCGCCACGTCGCGCCCGACCACGCCGTACGACGGCGCCGCCACCACCCGCAGGCGCCGGTCGGTCTGCGGCCCCGCCGCCGGCAGCAGCAGGTGCAGCGGCGCCGGCGCGAACCCCGCCGCGCTGGCCGGCACGTCGTGCACCTGCCCGTCGCTCAGCGCCACGATCCCCGCCAGCCGGTTGCGCGGGATGTCCGCCAGCGCCCGGTCCACCGCCGCGAACAGCCGCGTGCCGTCCCTTCCGCCCTCCGGCACGCTCACAGTGCGCAACTCCAGCCCCGCCAGCTTGGCCGCCTGGGCCTGGAGCGCGCGCGCGGCGTCGTCCACGCTCGCCAGCCGCCCGTCGATCGCCATCGACCCCGTCCGGTCCACCACCAGCAGCGCGATGTCGGGCAGCGCGTCGCGCACCTCCTGCACCAGGCGCGGCCCCGCCAGCCACGCCAGCAGCACCGCGAACGCCGCCGCCCTGAGCCACACGCCGCCCGCCCGCCGCAGCAGCGCCAGCACCATCACGGCCAGCGCCAGCGTACCCAGCACGGCGAGCACCCAGGGCGGCACCTCGGGGGAGAAGTGCAGCGAGGTCAGCAAGCGAGCAAGGCCGGGCTCTGCCCAGACCCGCCAAAGGGCAAGCCCTTTGGAAACGATCTACTTAAGCAAGTGGATTCCAAAGACGAGCCTTTGGCGGGTCCAGGGCAGAGCCTTGGCCTTGCTTGCTTCCTCACTGCCCCAGCCGCTCCAGCAGAGCCGGCACGTGCACCTGGTCCGCCTTGTAGTTCCCGGTGAGCGCATAGACCACGAGGTTCACCCCGAAGCGGTATGCCATGGTGCGCTGCCGGTTGCCGCCGGGGATGGTGGCAAAGGCGGCGCGGCCGGCGCCGTCGAGCGCCCACGCCGCCGCCCAGTCGTTGGCGCCGATCACCACCGGGCTGACGCCGTCGTTGTCGGCCAGCGCGTCGCGGCTGACCCAAACCGTGGCGCCGGCGTAGCGCCCGGGGTAGTCGGACAGCAGGTAGAACGAGCGTGACAGCACGTGCCGGCTGTCCAGCGGCGCCAGTGGCGGCACCTGCAGCGCCGCCGACACCCTGCGCAGCGCCGCGTCCGCACCCGGCGCGAACCCGGCGCCGCTGCCCTCCTCGCCGCCGCCGCGCGTGTCGATCACCACGATGCCGCCGTGGGCCATGTAGGCGTTCAGCGCCCGCGCGCCGGCCGGCTCCAGCGCGGTCTGCGCGGTGACCGGCCAGTACAGCAGGGGGTAGTAGCTGAGGTCGTCGGCGCCCGGCCGCACCGGCAGCGGCTCGGCGAGCTGGGCGGCGGTGCGGCCGTTGACGTAGGCGGACAGGCCGGCGAGACCCTGCAGCGAGACCTCGTCGATCTGCGCGTCGTCGGTCAGCACGTAGCCCAGGTGGGTGGCCAGCGCCGGGCTCTGCGTGGGCGCCGCGCCGATCGGCGTTTGGCCGGGGAACAGGTTGGCCTTGGGCGCGGGCGCCTGCACCGGCACGACGCGCCCGGTGCCCCCCGACGCCGCAAGCCCAGGCACCGCAGGCTTGGGCGCCCCAGGCCCGAACGCCGCAGGCCCGGGCGCCGCAATCCTTGCCGCAGCGGGCAGCGCGAGGGCGGGCACGGCGGCACCCGACGCGGGCGCCGCGGTGCGGGCATGGCCAGGTGTGGCGCCCAGCAGCGTCGCGGCCACGAGGCAGGCCGCCGCGGCCCGCCCGAGCAGGCCGCGCAGCCGCAGCCCGAGCACGAGGTCCAGCGCCAGCAGCGCGGTCGCCGCCGACAGCAGCCACGGCCCGAGCGGCACCTCGCGGCCCGCCGACACCAGCGGCAGCACCGTGCCCGGCCCGCGGCCAGCCTCGCGCAGCACCGGCGCGGCGGCCTGGGCGTCCGGCCGCGCCGCGTCGGGAGCCGCGTCGGACGCCCCGGCCGGCGGCACGAGCGGCGCCGGACCGGGCGTGCGCTCCACGCCGTCGAGCGCGGTGGCGAGGTTGAGCGAGCGGCGGTCGTTCTCCGGGCCATACAGGCCGGGCGGGTGGCGCGGCGAGACCGGCGTCGTCGCAAAATCCTGCCCGGCGAGGCCGGTGGCGGCGGCGGGCGGCGGGCCGAGCACGCCGCTGCCGTCCAGCGTCTCCGCGGGCGCCAGCCGGGTGGCGTCCGCGGCCGGCGCCACGCCGCCCGCGAGCTGCACCAGCCGCTCCAGCATCGCCACGAACAGGCCGGACAGCGGCAGGTTGGACCACTCCGCGTTCGCGGTGACGTGGAACAGCACGATCCGCCCGCGGCCCAGCGCGCGCTGCGTGACCAGCGGCGTGCCGTCGGCAAGCTGCGCCCAACTGTGCGAGGCCAGCGCGGCGCCCGGCTCGGCCAGCACCTGGCGCATCACCGTGACCTCGCCCGGCACCGCGAGCCCGGCGAACGGGCTGTCCGCGGGGAACGGCGCCAGACCCTCCGGCTGGCTCCACGACATCGCACCCCCGAGCTGGCGGTCGCCGGCGAGCAGCGCCACCGGCAGCAACCGGTCGGACCCCGCGCCCGCATCCGGGGCGCCGGGGCCGCCAGCCGCATCATGCGCGCGACCCGCATCCTGCACCGCCCCGTCTTGCACCGCCCCATCCGGCCCCTCGCCGGGGACGGACGACCCCTCGGGCCCGTCCGGCGCGTCGGCGGCGGCAAGCGTCGGGCCGGCGAAGCGAAGCAGCAGCCCGCCCTTCTCGATCCAGGGACGCAGCAGCCTCGCGTCGGCCGCGCCCACCACGCCGTCCGCCATCACCAGCACCGACACCTCGCGCCCCAGCAGCGTCGCCAGGTCGCCGCGTCGCAGCTCGGAGACCGGCGCCAGCGCGCGGTCCAGGTAGAACAGCGTGCCGGTCAGCGGCGTCTCCGCCCCCGCGCCGCCCGTTGCGCCGCCCCCTGCACCGGACGTGACCAGGCCCACCGGCCGGCGGCGGAACCGCTCGTCGAGCAGCACCACCCCGGCCGCGGTGGGCGGTCCCTCCAGCACCAGCCGGGTGAGCTGGTTGCGCAGCTCCACCGGCAGGCTCACCGCGACCTCGGCAACGCGCGCGCCGGCCGGCGCCACGCCCTCCGCACGGGCCAGCGCGCGCCCGTCGCCCGCCTCGGCCAGCACCGCGAGGCGCGTCTCCGTCGCCTGCGGCAGCAGCGCCACCCTGGCGACCAGGCGGTCCGCCTCGGCGCGCGGCGCCAGCATCAGCCGGGTATCCGCCACCGGCCGCCGCAGCGTCGTGACCGGCCCGGCCTGCTCCAGCGCCCGGTCGAACGCCTCCGCGCCGCGCGCCGCCACGCTGTCCGCCACGTACACCACGGCGCCCGCGCCCATCTCGGCACCCACGCCCTGCGCCGCGCCCGCCGCTTCGGCCATGCCGCCGCCTGTGGCCGCGCCCGCCGCCAGGCTCGCTGCACCCGGCCTCGCCAGCGCCGCCGCGGCGCCCGCACGGTCGACCGGCCACGGCTTCGGGCGCAGCGCGGCCAGCCTGGGCCGCAGCTCCGCCGCCGGCATCGCGGCCGTGGCGCGCGGGGCCGCGTCGGCGTCGTCGCGGGCGGTGGCGAGCAGCGACACGGGGCGGCCCGCGCGCTCCGCCCGGTCGAACACGCGCCCCGCCGCGGCGAGCCGCGCCGGCCAGTCCGCCGCCGCCGCCCAGCCGTCGTCAACCACCAGCAGCACGGTACCGCGCCCCGGCAGCACCCCGCGATCCGCGTTCAGCACCGGCCCCGCCAGCCCCGCGATCACCAGCCCCGCCGCCAGCATCCGCAGCAGCAGCAGCCACAAGGGCGTGCGCGACGGCGTCTCCTCGGTGCGACGCAGCCCGGCCAGCAGCCGGATCGCCGGGAACTCCTGCACCCGCGGCGCCGGCGGCGTGGCCCGCAGCAGCCACCACAGCAGCGGCAGCCCCACCAGCGCCAGCAGCAGGAACGGCGCGGTGAAGATCACGCGCCGCGCACCGGGCGGGCCGCGCGCCCGGGCATCGCACCGTCCGCGTCCGTACCGGCAACGCCCGACGCCACTTCCTGCGCGCCCGCGCCCGCCGTCCCGCCGCCGGCCGCGAAGCCCGGACCTCCCGCACTGTTAGCCGCGCCATTGGCCGCGCCGCCGGCCGGGCCGGACAGCGCGGCATACAGCGCCAGCAGGGCGCGCTCCGGCGGCTGGTCGGTGTGGTGCACCGCGAAGCCGAAGCCGGCGGTGCGGCAGATCGACGCCAACCCGGCCTGCTGCGCCGCCAGCGCCTCGGCGTACGCCTCGCGCAGGCCCTCCACGCGCGGCACCAGCACCTCCGCTCCGCCGCCGCCCGGCCCTGGTCCGGCGACGGCCGCGGACCTTGCCGTAGCGCTGCGGCCGGCGACGTCGCGGAACCGCACGCGGCCGCTGTACGGGAGCGCGGTCTCCGCCGGGTCGAGCACCTGCACGAGGTGGCCCGTCACCGGGATCGCGGCCAGCGCCGCCACCGTGGCGCGCACCGCGTCGAGCGGCCCGAGGAAGTCGCCGAGCAGCACCACCCTGGCGTGGCGCGGCAGCTCGGCGCGCGGCGGCAGCCCGGCGTCCGCGGCAGTGCCCGCGCGCCCCGCCGCCTCGGACAGCGACAGCGCCTGCGCCAGGCCGTCGAGTGCGGCGCGGCCAGAGGCGGCGCCGCGGCGGGCGGCGGGGTCCGCGTCGACCAGGCGGACGCGCTCGCCGCCGCGCAGCAGCAGCGAGGCCAGGGCCAGCAGGAGCAGGCCCGCCCGCTCCGACTTCTCCGGCAGCGACGGCGAGGAGCGCCAGCGCATCCCCGCGCCGGCGTCGCGCCACAGGCACACGGTCTGCGCGGCCTCCCACTCGGTCTCGCGGATGTAGGCACGCGAGGCCTTGGCGGACTGGCGCCAGTCGATGCGGGTCGCGGAGTCGCCGGGGGTGAACGGGCGGTACTGCCAGAAGCTGTCGCCCTGGCCGACGCGGCGGCGGCCGTGCACGCCCTGCGACACGGTGTTGGCGACGCGCTCGGCGGCGACCAGCAGAGGCGGCAGGCCGGAGCCGAGGGCCTCGGCGCGGCGGGAGTCAGGCATCGGCCAGGCAAGCAAGGCTGGGCTCTGCCCAGACCCGCCAAAGGCCAAGGCCTCTGGACACCGATTTACTTAGGTAAGGGTTTCCAAAGGCGAGCCTTTGGCGGGGTCCAGGGGCAGAGCCCCTGGCCTTCCTTGCTTCCTTCGGGCCTCCGTTCACCCCAGCCGCCCGACCAGGTGCGTGATCAGCCCCGAGAGCGTCGCCCCCTCCGCCCGCGCCGCGAAGCTCAGCGCCATGCGGTGCCGCAGCACCGGCTGCGCCAGCGCGGCCACGTCCTCCAGGCTCGGCGACAGCCGCCCGTCCAGCAGCGCCCGCGCCCGGCTCGCCAGCATCAGCGCCTGCGCCGCCCGCGGCCCAGGCCCCCACGCCACCTCGCGCCTGACACGCTCGTCGCTCGCCGTCTCCGGCCGCGCCCCGCGCACCAGCGTCAGGATCGCGTCCACCACGCTCTCGCCCACCGGGATGCGCCGGATCAGCGACTGCGCCGACAGCAGCGCCTCGCCCGACAGCACCGCCTCCGCCCGGCCAGCGCTCGCCCCGGTGGTGGCCAGCAGCATGGTCCGCTCGTCGTCACGCTCCGGGTAGGGCACGTCGACCTGGAGCAGGAAGCGGTCGAGCTGCGCCTCGGGCAACGGGTAGGTGCCCTCCTGCTCGATCGGGTTCTGCGTCGCCAGCACGTGGAACGGGCGGGGCAGGGGGTACTCGACGCCACCGACGGCGACCTTGCCTTCCTGCATCGCCTGCAGCAGGGCGGACTGGGTGCGCGGGCTGGCGCGGTTGATCTCGTCGGCCATGAGGAGCTGGCAGAACACCGGGCCGTGCACGAAGCGGAACGAGCGGCGCACCCCGCCGCCGCTGGTGTCCTCGTCGAGCACCTCGGAGCCGGTGATGTCGGCGGGCATCAGGTCGGGGGTGAACTGCACCCGGCGGGGCTGGAGGCCGAGCACGGTGCCCAGCGTCTCCACCAGCAGGGTCTTGCCGAGGCCGGGAGCGCCGACAAGGAGCACGTGGCCGCCAGAGAGGATGGCTACGAGGACCTGCTCGACGACCTCGGCCTGGCCGAAGACGACGCGGCCGATCGAGGCGCGGGCGGCGGCGACGCGGGCGCACAGGGCCTCGACCTCGTCGAGAAGGGGAGCCTGTGCCGATGCCGTCGATGACAATGAAGCCGCCTCCCGTTCGCCGCTACGCCCGAACCAGACTGTGGGGCGCACCGGGCGGGCCGTCGAGCCCCGGCCTGCAAGGAAGCAAGGTTGAGGCTCTGCCTCAAACTCCGCCAAAGGCTCGCCTTTGGAATCCACTACTCAGTAAAGCCGGTCCAGGGGGGCCTCCCCCCTGGCGGGTCTGGGCGGAGCCCAGCCTTGCTTCCTAGCCTCCGAACAGCCGCTGCTGCTGCGCCAGCTCCTCCGCCAGCCCCGCGTGCACCGCCCGGTGCCCCATCCCGTCCGCCCCGGTCCACAGCCCGCTGTGGCACGGCCTGTCGTCCTCCCATCCCGGGTAGTCGAGCACCGGGTACAGGCACAGCCCGTCGACCGCGACGCCCTGCGCCTGCGCCGCGCGCAGCTCCGCGCCCACGTAGTGCAGCCAGGCCGCGCGGCCGGCGCCCTCCGCCCCGGTCTCCGCGAGCAGCAGCCTGCGGCCGTAGCGCGCGCCCACCTCGGCCAGCATCTCCGACAGCGGCCGGTGCGCGTGGTGCCCGAGCGGGATGGTGAAGTTGCCCAGGTACCACTGGTTGTCCGGGTAGAAGTTCACGCCCACGAGGTCGAGCACGTCCTCCCCGCCGCCCAGCTCCGGCTCCAGCCGGCCGCACAGCATGTCGCACGCCTCGAACTGCACCAGGCGGTGGTGCTCCGCCTCGGCGGCGTGGACAGGGTCGCCGGTGCCGGAGGCGACGTGGATCAGCGGCTCGGCGGTGATGAAGCGCGCGCGCGGATCGACGGCGCGCACCGCGCGGGTGGCGGCGGCGGCGGCGCGGACGAGCTGGCGCTTCAGCTCGGCCCCGCGTCCCAGGCCGAATGGGCCGAAGTGCCCCACCTCGCCGCCGGCCCAGGCCCAGAACGAGATCTCGTTCACCGGGCAGTAGAACGCCGCGCCGTAGCCCTCGTCGCGCACCAGCGCCGCCACCGCCGCGGCGAAGCGGGCGAGCCGCTCCGGGAACTGCGGCGACCACACGTCGAGCCAGTCCGGCACGCCGTAGTGGCACAGGTCCCAGATCACCTGCACGCCGCTCTCTCGGGCCGCGCCCAGCATCGGCCGCAGGCTCGACCAGTCCAGGCGGTCCGGCTCCGGCTCGACCAGGTGCCAGCGCACCCCGTCGCGCGCGGCGTGGATGCCGTGCTCGCGCAGCCGGGCGTAGTCCTGCCCCGCCAGCCGGTCGTGCCCGGTCGCCGCGAGCAGGTCCAGCCGCCGGCCGCCGCGCCCGCGGTGCGACGAGCACTCGAAGCCCGCCAGCACGAACGAGGCGAAGGTCGCGTCCACGCCCATGGCCGGCGCTCAGGCGGTCGGCGCGGCGGCGGCCAGGCCGGGCACCGCCGCCGAGGCGGGCACCGGCACGCAGCGCGGGTGCAGCCGGTCCGGGCGGTGCCACCAGCCGGGCTCTGCGAGGCAGGGATGGGCGAAGCGGCCGTGCCGGGCCAGCGCCTGCGCCGCCTCGCCCAGCAGGGTCAGCCGCGGCGGCGAGGCGCGCACGTCCCACGCCCCCGGCTCGTAGCGGCCGCGCCGCTGGCGCAGCAGGCTGTCCCAGTCCATGGCGCCGAACAGCGCCCACACCGTGACCGCGCGCATGTCCACCCCCTCCGCGCGCAGCTCGCCGGCCGCGTCCCACGCCTCCAGCAGCCAGCGCACCTGCTCCGTGTCCTGGGCGCAGCCGAGATGCACCTCGGTGGCGGCGAGCGGGCGGCGGTAGCGGTCCCACGCCTCGCGCAGCCGCGCCGCCCAGCCCAGCTCGCCGGGGGGCACGCCGGCGCGCACCGCCTCGGTGTCGGCGTAGCGCGCGGCGCCCGTGCCGGTGCGCACGCGCGGCGGGTAGCGGCCGGAGCGGTGGTCGAGGAAGCGGTCGCTGGTGACGTAGTGGTTGATGCCGACGAGGTCCGGCGCCGCCTCGCCCCCGCGGAACGCCGCGAGCCAGTCCGGGGCGACGCCCGCGCGCAGGAAGCGCTCGTGCCAGGGATGCGCGGCATCGACCCGGCCGCACAGCAGGTCGAGGCTGAGCCAGCGCCGCTCGTTCTCATGAGCCGCGCGCCCGGCCATCTGCGGCGTCGAGAACACGCGGCCCAGGTCCTCGGTCTGCACCAGCGCGGCGCCGGGGATGCGGGCGCGGATCGCGCGCATCGACAGCAGCACCGCCCGGCACTGCACCGCGACCATGCGCAGGAACAGCGCGTCGTTGTCGGCGTGCGGGTGCCAGACCCGGTACAGCCCGGAGAAGCGCGCCGTGGTCAGCGGCTCGTTCACCGGCGTCCAGGCGGCCACCCAGGGGTAGCGGTCCGCCACCCGGCCGGCGTGCGCGGCCAGCGCTTCCGGCAGCGCCGGGTCGAGCAGGTCGGTGCCCGGCGGGCCGGAGCCGTGGTGCATCAGCCCGACCACGGGCGTGAGGCCGAGGCGGCGCATCTCCGCCATGCGCGCGTCGTGCCAGGCCCAGCCGCACTGCGCCGGGCCGGGGGCGCAGCGTTCCCACAGCACCGCGGCGCGCACCGTGCGGATGCCGAGCGCCGCGATGCGCGCGAGGTCGTCGAAGCGGTCGTGGTGCCCGGTCTCGCGGGTCTGGTCGCGCCAGGAATCGTGCAGGCGCACCACGCTGCACTCAGCCCCGCCCCACAGGGCGAGCGACGCCTCCTGCGCCAGTGCGTCCGCCGGGCCGTGCACCGTCCTAGTCCGCCGCCTGGCTCGTGCACTCCGCCTCGCCTGCGCGACGGCGGGGCAGCGCCGCGTCGAGGCGGGCGAAGGCGGCCAGCGACTGGCCCACGACCTGGTCCATGTTGAGGTAGCGGTAGGTGGCGAGCCGGCCCACGAACCAGGTGTCGGGGGTGGCGTCGGCCAGGGCCTCGTAGCGCTTGTACAGCGCCTGGTTCTCCGGGCGCGGGATCGGGTAGTACGGATCGCCGTCGGCGGTGGGGTACTCGTAGGTCACGCTGGTCTGCGGATGGACCTGGCCGGTGAGGTGCTTGTACTCGCTGACACGGGTGAAATCCTCGGTCTGCGGGAAGTTCACCGTGCCGACCGGCTGGAACCGCTCCTGCGCCAGGGTCTCGTGGCGGAAGCGCAGGCTGCGGTACGGCAGGCGGCCGTAGCGGTGGCCGAAGAACTCGTCGACGGGGCCGGTCCACACGAGGCGGCGGAACGACACCTTGCCCAGCACGTCGGCGTAGTCGGTCGAGGTGCGCACGGTGATGTTCGGGTGGTCGAGCATGCGCTCGAACATCGCGGTGTAGCCCGCGGCCGGCATCGCCTGGTAGGTGTCGGTGAAGTAGCGGTCGTCGCGGTTGGAGCGCACGGGCACGCGCGCGGTGACGGCGCGGTCCAGCTCGCTGGGGTCGAGCGCCCACTGCTTGCGGGTGTAGCCCTGGAAGAACTTCTCGTACAGCTCGCGGCCGATGCGGCTGACCACGACGTCCTCGCTGGTGCGGATCTCCGCCACCGGCTCGGCGCGGGCGGCGAACCAGTCCTCCAGCTCGTCGGATGTCAGCGATAGGCCATACAGCGTGTTGATGGTGTCGAGGTTGATCGGGATCGGCACGCGCCGGCCGTCGACCTCGCCGAGCACGCGGTGCTCGTAGGGGCGCCAGTCGGTGAAGCGGGAGAGGTGGGCGAACACGGCGTCAGAGTTGGTGTGGAAGATGTGCGGGCCGTAGCGGTGCACCAGCACGCCGGCCGCGTCGAGGTGGTCGAAGGCGTTGCCGGCCACGTGGGGGCGCCGGTCGATCACCAGCACGCGCTCGCCGCGTTCCGATGCCAGGCGCTCTGCCAGCACGGCACCCGCGAAGCCTGCACCGACGACGAGCCAGTCATACATGCGCGACATCCTTGACACTGAGGGAGGAAGAGCCGGGGAGGGAGGAAGAGCCGGGGAGGGAGGGAGGGCCGGAGGCGGGAAAACCGCCGGTGGCGTTGGGAGAGCCGGCGCTGGCGCCGGGCGCCGCACCGTCTGGCCGGGCCGGGGAGAGTTGTGTCGCGTCGCGGGCCGTGCGGATCTCCGCCAGCATCGCCTGCCAGGTCATGTCCCACGACATCCGTGCCAGCCGGGCGTCGACCCGGACCAGCCAGGGCGCACGCGGCTCCGCCAGCGTCGCCTGCAGGGCCGCGACCACCGCCGCAGCGTCGGCGGCGATGCGCACCAGGGTGGACCCGCCCGCATCCCGCTCGCCCCAGTCGCGCACCACGTCGGCGACCGGGGTGGAGACCACTGGCACGCCTGCGGCCAGGAATTCCGGGGTCTTGGTGGGGCTGATGAACCGCGTCGCCTCGTTGAGCGCGAAGGGCATCAGCCCGGCGTCCCAGTGCGCCAGGTAGGACGGCAGCTCCGCGTAGCGCCGCCCGCCGAGCCAGTGCAGGTTCGGCCGCTGCGGCAGCGCCGACGGCTCCAGCTTGGCCAGCGGGCCGAGCATCACGATCTCCCAGTCCGGCCGCAGCGTCGCCACCGCCTCGACCAGCGCGAGGTCGATGCGCTCGTCGATCACGCCGAAATAGCCGATGCGCGGCCGGCGCAGCGCCGCCTGGTCCGCGGGGTCGGCCAGCGCCGGAGCGGAGGCCGCAGGCGGGGCAGAGGTGTCGGGCGCCGGCGCGCGGGCGGGGCGGAAGTGCGCGGCGTCGATGCTGCTGGGAAACAGGTGCACGCTCGGGTGGCAGCCGCGCTTGGCCTCGTGCAGGCTGCGGCCGCCACAGAACACCAGGTCGGCCCGCGAGAACAGCGCCGCCTCCAGCCGCTGCAGGCGCGAGGACGCGCCGCGGAACAGGGACAGCTCGTCCATGCAATCGTACACGAGAACCGGCGCGTCGAGATGGCCCGCCACCGCCAGGAACATCGGGGAGTAGTACCAGATCACGTCGGGCCGCTCGCCCATGCCGTCGAGCAGCGCGTCCAGCAACGTCCGCTGCGCCGCCTCTGCCGCGCCCTCGCCGAGCGACTCCGGCAGGACCGGCGTCGCCACGCTCACGCCCTCGGCGGACAGGCGCACCCCCATGCGGGGCGGCTGTGCGCCTTGTCGCACCGGCTCCTCGACCAGCACCACGCGGTACTGGGCGCAAGCGCGGGTCATCAGGTGCTGTGGCCGCTGGAACACGAAATCCCAGCGCAGGTGCGACAGGCAGAGAAGGATCGGCAGCGCCGCCGATCCGTGCGGGGCCGTCTGGTGGGGCGGAGTCATCTGTGTCCTAGGTTGCGGTGGCGGGTATGAAGCACACGAAACGTTGCCGTCTTATCACGGTTTAAGTAAGGCGAAACGCCATTGCGTGATGTCGGCCATCTGGCAGTCCCGACATGGCACTGCGCTCGACTGCGGGACAGCACGCAACAGCAATGCGCGCCTGTCGCGTGCGACGCGGCAAAGCTGCGATGTCGTTGCAGAAACGTCTCTTGCCTCCGTTCTGCCCTGTCGATCAACTTGACGTGAATGGTTCAGTATAGTACCGTTTATCAATTGGTTTTGCGACGGGCACAAGGCCCGCGATGCCGGAAGCTGCTAGCCTCAATGAAACTGTAGCGGCGCCAGGCGGCTTGTCTCCCCGATGCCGACGCCACCAGGGCATAGCCGGCTTGGATGGAGCCGCCGTCATCGGAACGGAGGACACGGTGCAGCGGCAGGCGACCCACGACACGGCCCGGCCGGACGCGGCGCTGGTGCTGCAGACCGTGCCCACCGCCTGCCGCACGGCGCTGCGCGACCTGTACTGGCGCGCCGAGCGCGACGATCCCGGGTCGGGCCCAGGATCGGCCACGGTCGAGGCGAGCCCGCATCCCGACGGGCGGATCTGCTTCGGCGCCGGCACGCGGCTGCGCTTCGACACCTACTTCGGCGCGCTGTTCGAGACGCAGTGGCGGCTGCACACGCGGCTCGGCGCCCTCGAGCTGCGGGTGCGCCTTGACGGTCGCGTCAGGCTGCGGGTGCTGCGCAGGGCGCACGGCCGCGTCACGCTGCTGCACGAGGCGACGGGGACCGGGCCGGAGTTGCGGGTCGCGGTGGAGGACGAGGCGATCAGCTTCCGCCAGCACGGCCTGCTGTATTTCGAGGTGGCGGCGCTGGGCGGGCCGGCGGTGCTGCACGGGGCCGCCTGGGTCGCGCCCGAGGAGTGCGGCGCCCCGGTGCGCCTGGCCGCGGTGTTCTGCACCTTCAACCGCGAGGCCGACATCGCCAGGGTGCTGGCCACGCTCGCCGACGCGCCGGCGGTGCTGGCGCGTCTCGCACGCATCATCGTGGTCAGCCAGGGGCGGCCGGGCCTGGGCGCGCACCCGCTGATCGCCCCGCTGGCCGCGCGGCTCGGCACCCGGCTGAGCCTGGTCGAGCAGGGCAACTTCGGCGGTGCCGGCGGCTTCGGCCGCGGCCTGCTGGCGGCGATCGACGACCCCGCGGTGGACCATGTCGCCTTCCTCGACGACGACGTGCGGCTGGAGGCGGACAGCCTGCTGCGCATGTCCTCGTTCCTCACCCTGGCGCGCGGCGACCTCGCGGTGGGCGGGCACATGCTCGACGGCGCCCAGCCCACCCGGCTGTTCGAGGCGGGTGCCACCATCGGCGAGCGGCACTGGAGCCTCCACCCGGAGCACACCGACCTCGACGTGGCAGGACCCGCAGGACTGGAGGCGCTGTGCGACCCGCGGCCGGTGCACTACAACGGCTGGTGGTGCTTCGGCTTCGCGCTGCGCCTGGTGGAGCGGGTCGGGATGCCGCTGCCGTGCTTCATCCGCGGCGACGACACCGAGTTCGGCCTGCGGCTGTACCAAGCCGGCGTCCGCACCGTGCCGGTGCCGGGAATTGCCGTGTGGCACGAGCCGTTCTACCTGCGGCTCGGCGGCTGGCAGCTCTATTACGAGACGCGCAACATGCTGGTGGCGATGGCGCTGCACCGTCCGGACCGGCCGCGCGCGGTGACCCGGCGCATGGCGCGCCAGGTGCTCGTGCACCTGCTGACCTACCGCTACTACAGCACCGCCCTGGTGCTGCGCGGCATCGAGGATTTCCTCGCCGGGCCGGAGGTGTTCCGCGGCAGCCCGGCCGCGCGCCACGCGGGGCTCGCGGCGCTGCGGCTGGCCCACCCGCAGGGCGCGGTGCCGCGCTCGGAGGTGCTGCAGCCGCTGGCGGTGCCGACGCTGCCGCACGGGCGGGCCGGCTACCTGTGGGCGCTGGCGCGGGCGCTGGGGCGCAACGCGCTGGCGCCCACGCGCGACGGGGCGGCGCGACGCATCGCGGTGGACGACTTCGCCTGGGTGACGCTGGCCGGCACGGACCGGGTGGCGCTGGAGACCTGGTGGGACACCGAGCTGCCGGACCTGCGCCGCTCGCGCGAGCAGTTCCGTACCCTGGCGCGGCAGGCGGCGCGGGCGCTGTGGCGGCTGCAGCGGCAGGGGCCGGCGGCGGCGGCGCAGTGGCGGCAGGCGGCGCCGGAGTTCCGCTCGGTGGGGTTCTGGCGCGACACCCTGGGCGTGGCGGCGGTGCCGGAGGCCGTGCCGTTCCTGGCGGTGGCGGAGTAGCGAGGCAAAGCAAGCAAGGCTGGGCTCCGCCCAGACCCGCCAGGGGCGAGCCGCCCCTGGACCGGCGCTTTCTTAAGAGATGGATTCCAAAGGCCTGCCTTTGGCGGAGTTTGAGGCAGAGCCTCAACCTTGCTTGCTTCCGGGGTCCAGATGCCGCGTTCGCGAGGCGGGTCTTTCAACCGCCCGGGGGGTCTCCCTATATCGAGGGGAGAGACGGCGACGGTCTCTGCCTGGGAGACGCAGCCTTGACCGATGCCTTGCCTCTGCTGTGCACCGCCTCGACGCCCGCGGCCCCTGCGTCCGGGCGCGGGTCCTACGGCCGGGGCGCAGGCATCGGGCTGGTTCCGGCGGGCCGGGCACGGGCGGAGTGCGGCGTGCTGCCTTTCCTGATCCGGCGCGACGGGACCTGGCTGTACCGCGGCAGCGTGGTGCAGCGCAAGGAACTGGTCTGCCTGTTCGCCAGCGTGCTGAAGCGCGACCGCGACGGGGCGTTCTGGCTGGAGACCCCGGTGGAGCGCGGGCGGATCGAGGTCGAGGACGCGCCGTTCGTGGCGGTGGAGCTGGACTGGCGCGGCTGCGACTGCGGCCAGACGCTGTCGTTCCGCACCAACGTCGACCAGTGCGTCACCGTCGACGCGGACCACCCGTTGCGCGTGCACCGCGACCCGGTGACCGGCGAGCCGACCCCCTACATCCTGGTGCGCCCGGGCGAGGGCGCGGCCGGGGTGGAGGCCAGGGTGAACCGGGCCACGTACTACGAGCTGGTGGCGCTCGCGGTGCCGGAGACCGTGGGCGGCCACCGCCAGCTCGGCGTGTGGAGCTGCCAGCGCTTTTTCCCGCTCGGCGACGTGCCGGCCGAGGAGGAGGACGGAACGGATGCGGATGGGGTGGATGCGAGCGGGGCGGGTGCGGACGAGGACTGAGCGGCGGACCCGCCCGGCGTGACCCTGCACCCGGACGAGATCCGGCGGCGCCTGTCCTGTCCCGTGGCGGAGGTGGCGCTCGCGCCGGCGAGGGCCGCCACGCTGCCTGCCGGTGAGGATAATCGCGCGGCGGGCGTGTCAGAACGATGGTCCGGGTCTGCGCCCGCGACGCTGGTGGTGCCGGAGCTGACCACCACGGATGACGGGGATGGGGTGCCGCTCCCCGACCTGGTGGCCGCCTCGGTGCTGGTGGCGATCGTGCTGTCGCAGGAGCCGGGCGTGCTGCTGACCCGGCGCCACGCCAGGCTGCGCCGCCATGCCGGGCAGGTCAGCTTCCCCGGCGGCCGCAACGATCCCGGCGACCGCGACGCGGAGGCCGCCGCCCTGCGCGAGGCGTGGGAGGAGGTCGCGCTGCCGGCCGACGCGGTCGAGCTGTTCGGCCGGCTGCCGGACCAGGCGACCGGCACCGGGTTCCTGATTACTCCCGTGCTCGGGCTGGTGGAGAAGCTGCCGCCACTGCGCGCGGCGCCTGACGAGGTGGACGCGATCTTCCAGTTGCCGCTGGCGGTGCTGCTCGACCCGGACGCGCCGCAGCGCCGCGAGGCGGAGCTGCGCGGCAGGATGCGCGAGTTCTGGGTGTGGCCGCACCCCGAGCACCACGTGTTCGGCGCCACCGCCTCGATCCTGGTGCAGCTCGCGCGGCGCCTGCGGAATGCGGGGTGACGCACTGACCGGCAAGCAAGCAAGGCTGGGCTCCCCCTCCGCTGCCCATTCCAACGGCCCAAGAGGGCCGTCGGAACCTTTGGGCAGCTACGCCCAGACCCGCCAGGAGCGAGCCGCCCCTGGACCGGCCTTGCTTAGACAAGTGGATTCCAAAGGCGAGCCTTTGGCGGAGTTTGAGGCGGAGCCTCAACTCTTCCTGCGCTTCCCCTCGCTCCAGGGACCCGTCGGCATGGCCTTCCCTTCCCCCGACGCATTCCTGCGTCCGGGTGCAGACCAGTGACGCCCGGCGAGCCGGCGGCGCTCGCGGCGCTGCTCGACACGCCAGGGCTGCCGGCGGTGCTGCGGGCGCTGCCGGGTGCGAGGCTGGTCGGCGGCTGCGTGCGCGACGCGATCGCCGGGCGCGCGGTGGCCGACATCGACCTCGCCACCCCCGACCCGCCGCAGGAGGCCGCGGCGGCGCTGGCGACAGCCGGGCTGCGGGTGATCCCCACCGGACTGGCGCACGGCACGCTCACTGTGCTGAGCGGGCCGGGGCGGTTCGAGGTCACGACGCTGCGACGCGACGTCGCCACCGACGGGCGGCACGCGGTGGTGGCCTGGACCACGGACTGGCGCGAGGACGCGGCGCGGCGGGACTTCACCATCAACGCGATGTCGCTGGAGCGCGCGGGCGCGGTGTTCGATCCGTTCGGCGGGCGGGCGGACCTGGCGGCGGGGCGGGTGCGCTTCGTGGGGGTCGCGGCGGCGCGCATCGCGGAGGACGCGCTGCGCGTGCTGCGCTTCTTCCGGTTCCAGGCGCGTTACGGCGTGGGCGAGCCGGACGCGGAGGCGGTGGCGGCGATCGCGGCCTCGGCCGGCGACCTCGGGCGGCTGTCGGGCGAGCGGGTGTGGGCAGAGTTGCGGCGCATCCTGGCCGCGCCGGACCCGGCAGGAGCCCTGGTGCTGATGGAGCGGCTCGGGGTGCTGGGCGCGGTGCTGCCGGGCGCGGGGGCGGCGGGACTCGCGCGGCTGGTGCGGGCGGACGGGCCGGCTGACGAGGTATTGCGGCTGGCGGCGCTGCTGGCGGGTGCGACGGCGGGTGTCGACGTTGTGGCCGCGCGGCTGCGGCTGTCGGGGGCGGAGCGCGAGCGTCTGGCGCTGCTGCTGGTGCCCGAGGGACCGGTGCCGGCGGAGGACGAGGCGGGGCTGCGGCGCTGGCTGGCGGCGGTGCCGGCGGAGGTGCTGGCCGGGCGCGCCTGGCTGCAGGGCGGTGGCGACGCGGGCTGGGCCGGGCTGCGGGCGCGACTGGCGGCCCTGGACCGGCCGGTGTTCGCGCTGGAGGGGCGCGACGTGGTGGCGTGCGGCGTGGCGCCGGGGCCGGAGGTGGGGCGCCTGCTGCGCGAGGTGCGGGCGTGGTGGCTCGCGGGGGGATGCGTGGCAGGGCGCGAGGCGTGCCTGGCGCGGCTGCGGGAGCTGGTGTGGAAGGATTACTGATGCAAAGTCGATTGGATGAGACAATAATATCAATTGGACGTTTCTCGGTCGCCAAATTGTTAATAGACTTGCTGGCAGTAGCAATTATATTAACATCTATCTTCACGGCAAGTGTAATTCTCATTATACCTGAATTTAGGGTTCACTTACCTTCAGTATCTCAAGCTTTGATATTAAGAGTTTTTATAATCTCTCTTATTGCTTCTTTTTTCAGTTTGCTTTGGCTATTGTTTAGGTACGCACCTTGGCTGGAGAAAAACACAAGGATTTTGGATTATCCGGTCCTAACTACAGTTATCGGCCTTCCTGGTATGCTTATTGTGATAGTAATATTGTCCGAGATATCCAACTACATATATAACCTTTTTTGAGGCATTCATGAAGAAAGGCCAGGGTTCTGCCTGGACCCGCTGGGGGCAGGTGCCCCCAGACCCGCACACTTGAGGCAAGGGTAGCGGGATGCCTTGGCAAGTGGACTCCAAAGGCCTGCCTTTGGCGGAGTTTGAGGCAGAGCCTCAACCTTGCTTTCTGCCTGTCCTCGCCTGCCTCCGTCCCCCGGTGCTAAGCCCTGCCTCATGGACGCCCTGACCGACCTCGCCCTCCCGGCGGCCCCCGAGGACGGCACCCGCGCGCTGCTGCGCCGCCTGTGGCGCGACCAGCTTCGCCGTCACCGCGCCCGCCTGCTGCTGGTGCTGGCGCTGACCGCGGTGATGGCCGCCCTGACAGCGCTCTACCCGGTGGTGATCCAGCGCGCGCTCACGATGTTCGAGGCACGCGACCGCCGCATTCTCTACCAGGTGCCGCTGCTGGTGGTCGCCGTGGTGGCGGCCAAGTCGGCGGCCCAGTACGGGCAGACGGTGCTACTGCAGCAGCTCGTGCTGCTGGTGGTGCGCGACCTGCAGGGCAGGATGTTCCGCCACCTGACCCGCGCCGACCTGGCCCGGGTCGAGCGCGAGGCGCCGGCGCAGCTCGCGGCGCGCTTCACCACCGACGCCGCGACCATCCGCGAGGCGATGATCCGCGCCATCAACTCCGTCGGCAACGTCGCGATGGTGGCGGGGCTGGTGGTGTCGATGATCTACCTGGACTGGGAGCTGAGCGTCCTGGCGGGTCTGCTGTACCCGCTGGCGGCGGTGCCGATCGGGCACATCGGCAGGCGGGTGCGGCGCGCCTCGGGCGGGATGCAGGAGCGGGTGGGCGAGACGGCGACGCTGCTCACCGAGAGCTTCACCCAGGCCGGCATCGTGCGCGCCTTCCGGCTGGAGGAGGTGGAGCAGGCGCGGGCGGAGGCCAGCTTCGCGCGCCTGTACTCGGCACTGCTGCGCATGATGCGGGGCCGCGCGCGGGTGGAGCCGGTGCTGGAGGTGCTCGGCGGCACCGCGGTCGCCGCGGTGCTGGGGTTCGCGGGCTGGCGGGCGGCGATGGGCGGGTCCTCGCTGGGCGACTTCACCGGGTTCGTCACCGCGCTGCTGCTGGCCTCGCAGCCGCTGCGCGCGCTGGGGTCGCTGAACGCGGCGCTGCAGGAGGGGCTGGCGGGACTGGCGCGGGTGTTCGGCGTGATCGACGAGGCGCCGCGGATCGTGGACTCGTCCGGAGCCGTGACGCTGCCGAGGGGGCGCGGGCACCTGCGGTTCGAGGCAGTGGGCTTCGACTACCCGGACGGGCGCGCCGGGCTGCGCGGCCTGAGCTTCGAGGCCAGGCCGGGGCTGACGGTGGCGCTGGTCGGGCCGTCGGGCGGGGGCAAGTCCACGGCGCTGTCGCTGATCCCGCGCCTGCACGAGGTCTGCGCCGGGCGCATCACCCTGGACGGGGCGGACATCCGCGACGTGACGCTCGCCAGCCTGCGCGACGCCATCGCCTATGTCGGGCAGGACGCGCTGCTGTTCGACGACACAGTGGCGGCCAACATCGGCCACGGGCGGCCCGGCGCCAGCGAGGCGGCGATCGAGGCGGCGGCCGAGGCGGCGGCGGCGCACGGGTTCGTCGCCGCGCTGCCGGAGGGGTATGCGACGCGGGTGGGGCCAGGCGGGCAGCGTCTCTCGGGCGGGCAGCGGCAGAGGGTGGCGCTGGCACGGGCGCTGCTGCGCGACCCGCGGGTGCTGCTGCTCGACGAGGCCACCAGCGCGCTCGACGCCGAGAGCGAGGCGGCGGTGCAGGAGGCGCTGGCCCGGCTGCGCGCGGGGCGGACCACGATCGTGGTGGCGCACCGGCTGTCCACCGTGCGCGACGCCGACCTGGTGGTGGCGATGGCGGACGGGCGCGCGGTGGAGTGGGGCACGCACGCGGCGCTGCTGGAGCAGGACGGGCTGTACGCGCGGCTGGTGCGGACGCAGGCGCTGGCGCAGTGAGGCCGGCGGCAATTGGAAGCAAGCAAGGCTAGGCTCTGCCCAGACCCGCCAGGGGCGAGCCGCCCCTGGACCGGCTTTACTTAAGGAGTGGATTCCAAAGGCGAGCCTTTGGCGGAGTTTGAGGCAGAGCCTCAACCTTGCCTGCCTTCGCTGGTCCCGGCGACCAGCCGACGCTGCTGCGTCGTCAGAGCAGCGTCTCGCCGTTGGTGAGGTCATTCGAGTTGCCCTCGGGCGCCTTCTTCTGCTGCACCGCCCACACCGCGCCGATGAGGCCCAGGAAGATCAGCACCGCAAGGATCGCCTCGGCCACGCCCATCGTGAATCCCATATCGCGCACCTCTTCCGTCTGCCCATCGAGACATTCAGTCTAACAGATTGGCGAGTCGCATTGTCAGGGTTTCGGCCGATATCGCGACGATGTGCCCGCCGAACCTCGGTGGAGGCAGACGGGATCGGAGCGCGCGACGCGGCTCAGAACAGGGCGACGAGCGCCAGGCCGGCGACCATCAGGACGGTGCCGCACAGCCGGAGCAGGCTCGCCGGGTGTTCCTTGAAGCCGATCCAGCCCATGTGGTCGAGCAGCACCGAGGCGAGCAGCGCCGCGGTGACGGTCAGGCCGGTGAACAGCGCCGAGCCCAGCGACTGGGCAAACAGCAGCATCGACACCGCGTAGCCCGCCACGATCAGGCCGGCGATCCAGGCCCACCACGGGGCGGCGGCGGCGTCGTGCCAAGTCGGCAGCTCCGCGCCCGCGAGCACCGAGGCGGCGACAAGGCAGGCCAGCAGACCCAGCACCGCGCCGAGCCCGAAGACCAGGCCCGCCCACCACGGAGAGCGCAGCGAACGGCTGAGCTGGGCGACGGAGCCGGCCTCCACCGTGGTCAGCGCGCCCATCATGACCACGAACAGGATGCCGAGCAGGCGCATGGGAGATCTCCGTGAGATGGATCGGGGGCGTGCGGTCGCAGGCTGCCGGCTCCATCTGGGTCGGCGAGGCCGCGCCGGTAGCAGCCGGGCTCTGCCTCTGTTGGTCGCTGCCTACGGCTCAGGGGTGTAATCGATGCCTCTGGGCCGCCGCGCCCAGGCCCGGCGAAGGGCTGCATCCTTTGGAGACCCTTTCCTTAAACAAATGGATTCCAAAGGCTTGCCTTTGGCGGAGTTTGAGGCGGAGCCTCAACCTTGCCTGCTTCACTGGTCACGCACCGGGGACGCTGGCCCCAGCCTGCACAAGCGGCGTTGAACGCGGTCCCGCGAACCGGATGCGCGTCGCCGGGTTCTGGGCGACACCATCCAGGCAGGAGGCGTCATGGCCCAGGACCCGCGCACCAAGTATCCGCAACCGCCGTTCGCGCAGCAGGCGCAGGACTCGCCCGGCAGCTCGGCGCGGATGCAGCCGGAGCCGGACCACGGCGAGCTGACCTACAAGGGGTCGGGGCGGCTGGAGGGGCGGGTCGCGGTGATCACCGGCGCGGACAGCGGCATCGGGCGGGCGGTGGCGATCGCGTATGCGCGCGAGGGCGCCGACGTGGTGGTGGCGTATCTGGACGAGCACGAGGACGCGGAGAAGACGGCGCGCTGGGTGCGCGAGGCGGGGCGGCGGGTGCTGCTGGCGCCGGGCGACCTGTCGCAGCGCGCGCCGTGCCGCGCGCTGGTGGAGCGGGCGGTGGCGGAGTTCGGGCGCATCGACGTGCTGGTGAACAACGCGGCGTACCAGCACACGCGGTCCTCGATCGAGGAGGTCAGCGACGAGGAGTGGGAGTACACCTTTGCCGCCAACGTGCACTCGATGTTCCGGGTGACGAAGGCGGCGATGGCGCACATGGCGCCGGGCAGCTCGATCGTGAACACCAGCTCGGTCAACTTCAAGCACCCGATGCCGAGCCTGCTGGCGTACTCGGCGACCAAGGCGGCGATCGCGAACTTCACCGCCGGGCTGGCGCAGGGCGCGATCGAGAAGGGCATCCGGGTGAACGCGGTACTGCCCGGGCCGATCTGGACGCCGTTCATCCCGACCGGCATGGACGCCAAGCAGGTCACGACGTTCGGCAGCCAGTCGCCATACGGACGCCCGGGGCAGCCGGCGGAGCTGGCGGCGGCGTACGTGATGCTGGCGGAGGAGAACGCCAGCTTCATGTCCGGCACGATGGTCACGGTGGGCGGGGCGATGCCGATCCTCTGACGGGCGCAGGGTCGCGGCAAGGCCGGGAAGCAAGGCCAGGGCTCTGCCCTGGACCCGCCAGGGGCAGCGCCCCTGGACCGGCTTTTCTTAAGTAAGGGTTTCCAAAGGCGAGCCTTTGGCGGAGTCCAGAGGCAGAGCCTCTGGCCTTCCTTGCTAGCCTTGCGGCGGCACGGTGCGCGCGAGCGCCGGGATCTCCGACATCGTCTCGAACCATGCCGCGAGCTTCGGCCGGCCCTCGCGCCAGGCGTCGGCGGCGAAGCGCAGGTCCAGGTAGCCCAGCGCGCAGGCCACGGTCAGGGTGCCGAGGTCCGGGTGGGTCGCCGGCACGTCCGCTTCGAGCTGGTCGAGGCAGCGGGCGACGATCCCCTTCTGTCGGGCCATCACCGTCGCGCGCGCCGGCTCGGCCGGGCGGCGGCTTTCCAGCAGGCCGGTGACGGCCGCGTCCATCATGCCGTCGCCGAGCGCCTGGAGCTTGAGCGCCCGCCAGCGCAGCGCGCCCTTGGGCGGCAGCATCGGGATGTCCTGGCTGACCTCGTCGAGGTACTCGCAGATCACCGGGCTGTCGTACAGGGCGAAGCCGTCGTCGGTGACCAGGCACGGCACCCTGGACAGCGGGTTGTCGGCCACAAGGTCCTCGGGCGAGGCGTGCGGGTTCGTGGGCACCAGGGTGATCTGGGCGTCGAGGCCGTGCATGATCGCGCAGGCCATGACCTTGCGCACGAACGGGCTGGTGGGCGAGTGGTACAGCTTCATCGGAACCGGTCCTTGGCCTGACGGCGGGCGCCCAGTGTCGCCGCGTCGGTGGCGCGAAGGAAGGGGTTGGCGGCACGCTCCTCCCCCAGGGTGGACGGCACGGTGGGCTCGCCCAAAGCGCGAAGGCGGTCTACCTCGGCGGCCCTGGCCCGCAGTGCCGCGTTGTCCGGCTCCACAGTGAGCGCAAAGCGGGCGTTGGACTGGGTGTATTCGTGGCCGCAGCACACCAGCGTGGCGTCGGGCAGGACGTCGAAGCGGCGCAGGCTGGCGAACATTTGCGCGGCCGTGCCCTCCATGAGCCGGCCGCAGCCGAGCGAGAACAGCGTGTCGGCGCAGAGCAGCAGCGGGCCTTGGGGGAAGAACACGCTGATGTGGCCGACGGTGTGGCCGGGCGTCTCCATCACCGCGCCGCGCGCCTCGCCCAGGGGCAAGGTGTCGCCGTCGCGCAGGCGGATGTCGAGGCGGGGCAGGCGGTGCTCGTCCGCGGCGGCGCCGGCGACCGGGGCGGGGTGGCGGGCGCGGACCTCGTCGGTGGCGGCGGTGTGGTCGGCGTGGTGGTGGGTCAGCAGGATCAGGTCGAGGCGACCGGCACGCGCCACGGCGTCGAGGCAGGGCCCCGCCTCCGCCGGATCGACAAGGGCGACGGCACCGTTGGCCGCGTCGCGCAGCAGCCAGGCGTAGTTGTCGGAGAGGAGAGGGATGCGCTCGGCCGTGAGGGGCATCGGGATCTCCGGAATGCGGCGCAGAAGAAAGCAAGGTTGAGGCTCTGCCTCAAACTCCGCCAGGGGGAGCCCCCCTGAACCGGCTCAACTTAAATAAAGCCGGTCCAGGGGCGGCTCGCCCCTGGCGGGTCTGGGCAGAGCCCGGCCTTGCTTGCTTTCCTGCCCTGGGAGAGCGCCGCCTCCTAGACCGCGCTGATCTGCGACGCGGTCAGGGTGACGCCGAACAGGTTGACCTGGGTGCCGTCGGTGAGGCGGAGCTGGGTGCCGAAGGAGCCCGTGGTCGCCTGGCTCAGCGCGTTGCTGGCGTCGGTCGCGGTGAAGCCGCCGGTCAGCGTGAGGTGGTCGCCAGCCTTGAGGCCGACGATGTTGTCGACGCCGCCCAGGCCCTTGGTGAAGGTGTAGTTGTCCACGCCCAGGCCCGCGAACGCCGTGGCGTTGCCGCCGCCCAGGTTGATCTGCGTGGGGCCGACGCCCTCGACGATCAGCGCGGTGCCGGTGCCGGTGTTGAAGACGTCAGGGCCGGTCGGTCCGCCGAACGCCACGTCGCCGTTGGTCATGACGTAGGTGTTGGGGCCGGCGCCGCCGATCATCTGGTCGTTGCCGCCGGTGCTGCCGATGAAGGTGGACTGCGCGGTGCCGCCGAACATAATGGCCGCGCTGCCGGCGCCGCCCATCAGCGTGGTGTTGCCGGTGCCGGCGACCAGGACGGAGTTGGCGCCGCCGCCGCCGGTCAGGATATCGCTGCCCGAGCCGCCGTAGAGGGTGTCAACGCCCGCGCCGCCACCCGCGGAGTAGTTGCCGCCGCCGGCCACGAAGGTGAGGTTGCCAGCACCGCCACTGACCGTGGCCGAGGCGCCGGAGGCGAACACGGTCACGTTGCCACCACCTGCGCTGACGGTGTCATTGCCCTGGCTGATGACGATGTCGTTGCCGGTCGGCGTCGTGGTGACCGCGTTCTGGCCACCGGACTGGGTGATGAAGGTGGTGCTGTTGCTGCCGGCGGCGCCTGCGACGGTCATGACGCCGGTCGCCGTGGCGCTGACGCCGGCGAAGGTGCCGGTCGCGCTGGCGCCGCCCGTCACGGTGCCCACGGTGTTGGAGACCTGGACCACCAGCGGGCCGTCGCCGAAGTTGCCGATCGACAGCGTGCTGATGTTGGAGAAGCTGGCGACCGCGGTGGTGCCCTGCGTGGGGTCGAACACGGTGACGGTGCCCTCGACCTGGCCGAAGCCCAGGGTCGCCGCGCCGTGGCCGCCGGGCTTGGCGACCTCCTCGTCGCCCCACCAGACGATGTTGTCGCTGGCGCCGGGGCCCTTGAACACCGCGACGTTGTCGGCCGCCTGGGTGCCGGCGGCGTAGGCCGGGACCGTGAGCGACAGCGTGGCGGCCGCGGTGGAGCCGGCGCCGGCGGTGATGATCGAGTCGAGGTTGGCGATCTCGGTGCCGGCGATGGTCAGCTTGCCGCTGCTGTCGTAGAGGGAGACCGGCGCGGTGCCGGAGGCAACCTTGTCGGGCGTGAGGCTGTCGACGTAGGTGACGGCGCCGGCCACCGGGACGCGCCCGTTGGTGGTGTAGACATAGAGCGAGTCGAGCACGAGGTTGCCGAGCTGCGCGCCGCTGGCCGCGCCCAACTCGGTCACGGCGTAGTTGGCGACGCCGGTGGTGCCCTGGGCCTGGGTGCGGATATAGGTCGAGACCGGGGTCGTGACCTTGCCCGAGACGGAGCCGTTGGCAGCGACGAGCGAGCCGTTGCTCGACAGCGCGCCGCCCGAGGCCGCATTCTGCGCCGCGTTGAACGCGGCCTGCGCCGGCTCGGAGATGCCGGTGTTGGCGCTGTTGCCCAGGCTGATGTTGCCCAGCGTCGCCGGCTCGCCGAACACCGCGCCCACCGCCGTGGCCAGCGAGTAGGTGATGACCGGGGTGCTGGCGAGCACCGAGTTCGCCGCCGTCAAATGGGCATCGTTGAACACGTCGTAGGCGGCCTGGTCGCCTGCCGCAGCGCCGGTGTAGGTCTTGCCGTAGCCGGTAATGGCATCCTTGTCCGGCGTGTAGGTGTAGTTCGGGTGGCCGACGATCTGCGGCCCCTCGAGCGAGACCACGGATTTGGCGGTCGCCGCGTCCAGCGCCTTGGCGTCGGCGATCAGCGTGTCCGCCTGCTCGGTCTGGCCGAGCACGAGGTCGATCCTGATGCCGCCGGCGGCCAGCGCCTTCAGGGTGGCCTGGGTGGCGGCGGTGCCGTCGTCGACGACCCGGACGTTGGTGATGCCGACCGCCTTGAGCTCGGCCAGGGTGGTGGCGGCGGCCACCGTCGGGTCGATGTTGACGCCGAGGCTGCTGGCAAGATTGGTTGCCGTGTAGGCCGTCTGGCTCGTCGTTCCGCTCATGTCCTCGATCCTTGTGTCTGGTCGTCGTGCGGCCGCGTCCTGCGCGCCGGAAGGCGCGCGAGCGGCATGGAAGGGAAGGCCCGGCGGCTGGCCTGGCTGTGCATCGGTTCAGGGCGTGCCATCGATGTCTGCCCGACCGGGGTGCGTGGGCTGGAGCCTCGCGGAGTCAAGCTTCGGCAACGCAGGAAGGGCGCTTGACGGGAGCGCTCGTCCCTGTGCGTGACGCTTTCGCGCGGTTCAGTCCTTGAGAGATATCCTCGCTGTCGGCGCTTCTCTTATTCCAGAGAGACGGAAAGCACAATAGGTATCAGGACCGTTCTTTGGAACTTGGACACCTATTCTGGAATCCATGCACGCAACGCGCGATCTGATCTGCACCCTGAGGTTGTATTTCGCGGACTCGACACTGCGCCCGGCGCGTTCCGGCAGGAGCCGCTCTCAGCCAAATTACACGGGTATGCTGCCGCAGGATAGCGGGCGGGACAGGGGGCGTGGCCGGTCCCGCCGGTCGGGTGCCGCCAGGAGTCTGGCCGCGCCCCGGTCGCAGTGCTCAGCGGATCGGCGGCGGGTAGATCAGACCGCCGTGGTTCCACAGGTTGTTCAGGCCGCGCGGGATGCCGAGCGGGGCGATGTCGCGGTCCCAGATCTCGGCGAAGTTGCCGACCTGCTTGACGGTGGTGTACGCCCATTTGTTGTCCACGCCGAGCGCCTTGCCGAGGTCGCCTTCCACCCCGAGCAGGCGGCGGATCGTCGGGTCGGTGGACGCGGAGAAGGTGTCGACGTTCTTGCTGGTGATGCCGGCCTCCTCGGCCGAGGCCAGGGCGAAGAAGGTCCAGCGCACCAGGTCGAGCCACTTGTCGTCGCCCTTGCGCACCACCGGGCCGAGCGGCTCCTTGCTGATCAGCTCGGGGAGCAGCACGAAGTCCCCCTTGTGCTCGCCCTGCGTGGCGCGGAAGCCGGCCAGCGCCGAGCTGTCGTTGCTGAACGCGTCGCAGCGGCCGGAGAGGAAGGTCTGCTGCAGCGCGGGCAGGTTGTCGATCTCGATCGGCGTGAACTTGATGTTGTTCTGGCGGAAGTAGTCGGCGTCGGCCAGCTCGGTGCTGGTGCCGGGCTGCACGCACACCGTGGCGCCGTCCAGCTCCTTGGCGGACTTCACGCCAGAGGCCGTCTTCACCAGGAAGCCAGTGCCGTCGTAGAAGTCGATGCCGGCGAACAGAAGGCCGAGGTTGGCCTCGCGGCTCAGCGTCCAGGTGGTCTGGCGGATCAGCACGTCGATCTCGCCGGACTGCAGCGCGGTGAAGCGGGTCTGCGTGGTCAGCGGCACGAACTTGACCTTGGTGGAGTCGCCCAGCACGGCGGCGGCGACCGCGCGGCAGCCGTCGGCGTCGATGCCCTGCATCACCCCCTTGCTGTCCGGCAGCGAGAAGCCGGCGGTGGCGCCGTCCACGCCGCAGGACAGCACGCCGCGCGAGCGCACCGCGTCGAGCGTGCCGGAGCCGGAGCCGGTGGCGGGTGCCGCGGCCGGTGCCTGGGCGCGTACGGCGGCGGGCAACGTCGCGAGCCCTGCGGCAAGCAGCGCCGCGACCGCGATCCAATGTCGAGCCATGTGCCCGATCCCCCTGTGTTGGTGCTGGTGGCGCATGTGCGCCGGTGAACGCCGCCAGCGGCGCGGGACCGGGCCACGGCCGGGTGGCTCGGCGCGGCATCCTGGCCCGTGGGCACGGCAAGATCAACGCCGTGGCAGCGGGAAGGAAGCCCAGGACTCTGCCCTGGACCCGCCAGGGGCAGCGCCCCTGGACCGGCATCCCGTAGGCGGCGGGACTCGGCAGTGGGTCAGTTTGCTTGGCGTCGCCGCAGGCAAAGGCAAGGCAGGAAGCAAGGTTGAGGCTCTGCCTCAGACTCCGCCAAAGGCAGGCCTTTGGAATCCATTTGTCTAAGTAAAGCCGGTCCAGGGGCGGCTCGCCCCTGGCGGGTCTGGGCAGAGCCCAGCCTTGCTTGCTGCCTGACAGCCATGGGCCGGTTCGGATCTGACCCACTGCCCGGAACTCGCGTGTTCCGAGGGTGGTTTGCAGAGGCTCGGCCCATGGCGGGTCCCGGCTTGGGGCGGGAGCAGGACCTTTGCCCTGCTCAGGCTCCGGCGTCGTGCCGGAGCAGCCAGTCGCGCAGCGGCGCCCACAGCTCGCGCTCGGCACGGCTGCCGACGATCATGCCGACATGGCCCGCGGCAGGGCGCAGCACCGTGCTGCCGGGCAGCGCGTCGGCGAGGGCAAGGGCGCTGGCAGCCGGCACGATCCGGTCGCGCGCAGGCACCACGACCAGGCTCGGCAGGCGCAGCGCCCCGGGCGCCACCGCCAGCCCGGCGACGCGCCACTCGCCGCGTGCGGGCGTGTTGGCGCCGTACCAGCCGCCGAGGCATTCGCGCGCCACGGGGGCCGCGAGCGGCACGCCGTCGGCCAGCCAGTCCTCGATGGCGACGAAGCAGCGGGCGCGCTCGGAGTCCCGCGCGAGGCGGGCGAAGCTGCGGTACTTGTCAGCCACCGCGCCCGGACCGGCCAGCTCGAACAGCGTTTGCAGCGCGTCGACGCCGAGCGCGCCGGTCAGCGCGAGGATGGGCTCCATCGCGGCCAGCATGGGGGCGATCAGCGCGGGCGCGCGGGTGAAATCGGCACCGGGCGCGGGGTCGGCGGTGGTGGGGTCGCCGGCGTGGAAGTCCCATGGCGTGGCGAGCAGGACCAGGCCTGCCACCAGGTCGGGGCGGCGCGCGGCGAGCGCGGTGCAGAGCAGGCCGCCCATGCAGTATCCGGCGAGGATCACCGGGCGGCCCAGCGAGGCGACGGCACGCTCCAGCCGTCCGGCGATGTAGTCGGTCAGGGTGAAGCGGCGCTCGACCGCGCCGGGCCAGCCCCAGTCGAGCAGCAGCGGGTGCACGCCCCGCGCCGCCAGCCAGCGCAGCATCGAGCGGCCGGGCAGCAGGTCGAGCACCTGGGCGCGGTTGACCAGGCTCGGCACGAACAGCACCGGGTTGGCGGCGGCGCGGCCCGGACCTTGTCCTGGCACGGTGCCGGATGCCGCCCGGGAGGCGCCATAGTCCAGCAGGCGGGTGTCGCCTTCGTGCCAGAGGCAGGGCGGATCGGGCAGCGCACGCCGGAACGGATGCCGGCGGTAGGCCGCGATCCCGGCCAGGAACCCGGCGTCGGGCACCGGGCGAGAGCCGCCCGGAGCGCCGGACTGCCATGCGGGCGGGGTGCCGAGCAGGGCGGCGGGCGGCGCCGCGGACATCGCCGCGGCGGCCAGGTGGAGGGAAAGCGGCCTTGGGCCGCGCCGGTGCATCGGGCCCGGCCTGTCGGACGCCGCGCGTTCCGGTGCCGGGTCCTGCGGCGTCGCGGCGGGCGGGGACATCGACGGCCAGAACGAGGCCAGGGCGCCGGGCGTCGCGGCGAGACCGGCCCCCCAGGTCTCCCGCAGCTCGCGGTCCGTGGCCAGCACGGCGGCCTCGCTGCGCCAGATGACCTCCCAGTCGCGGGCTGCCGCGGCGAGGTCGGGAGCTTCGGGTGCCGTGTCGCCAGCCGCTCCCGGTGCCGCGTCGGCAGGGGTCGCGTCGGCAGGGGTGTCGATCGAAGGAGGCGCTGACGGCGGCGGAGCAGCGTCGCCGGCGGCCCGTCCGGAGCGGGGCGGTGCGTCCTGGTCCTGCTCCGGGCCGAAGCCGGTCGCGACGGAGGATGGCGGACCCGGGAAGATTCCGGCCGAGGAGCAGGTGCCAGGTGTCACAGGCAGGAGCGGGCGGGGAGTGGGACGGGCATCGTGTCGAGTCTGGCACGGGTTTTGTACGGCGCGTCACACATGCTATATTTCTGTAGCGTTATTTCTGCCTCGTTCACGCGGGAGGACTCCATGTCGCAGCCGAAAGCTCCGCCTCCCGGTGTCGCCGGTCCGCAGATCTCGCCGGTCGTGGTCAAGAAATATGCCAACCGTCGGCTGTACAATACGGAAAGCTCCTCCTACATCACGCTCGACAACCTCGCGGAGATGGTGCGCGCAGGACGTGACTTCGTGGTGTACGACGCCAAGACCAGCGACGACATCACCCGCTCCGTGCTGACGCAGATCATCGTCGAGGAGGAGAGCAAGGGTGGTGCGATGCTCCCCACGCCGTTTCTGCGCCAGCTCATCGGCCTGTATGGCGGCAACCTGCAGGGCCTGGTGCCGCGCTACCTGGAGCAGTCCATGGGGGCGTTCGCGGAGCAGCAGCAGCGGCTGCGCTCCGCGGTGTCGCAGACCATGGGCACGTTCATGCCGGCAGGCTTCGAGGAGATCGGCCGGCAGAACATGGCGATGATCGAGCGGGCGATGAACCTGTTCACCCCGTTCTACCGCGGCGACGCCGAGGGTGCGGCGGGCGCCGAGGCGGCGGGCAGTGCCGGGGCCACGCAGGGTAGCGCGCAGGGAGCGGGCCGGAGCGGGCCGACAGGCGCCCCGGCGGGCGGCGGGGCGCAGGCCTCGGACCGGGCGGAGATCGACGCGTTGCGCGCCGAGGTCGAGGTCCTGCGCCGCCAGCTCGCCGCGACGCGCGAGGCCAAGGACTAGCCGGGCGCGATGCGGAGTTGATGGCGGCAGCCAAGGAACCGGCGGGAGGCTGCGGCGTCCGCACCGATGCCAGAACAGGGAGCGGGAACGATGTCCGGTGACGATCGCACGGAGCAGCAACGCGAGCGGGCCTACGCGCTCTGGGAGCAGGCCGGCAGGCCGGAGGGGAACCACGACGAGTTCTGGGCGCAGGCCGGGCAGGAAATGAATGGCGAGACCTCGCCAGACAAGCGGGTCGACGTCGCCATGGAAGACACGTTCCCCGCCAGCGACCCGCCCTCGCACGGCGGCATCACCGGCCCGGAAGAGGAGTAGGGCCAGGGCTCCTCATGTTGATGCTGTCGTTGTGGCTGGTCTGCATCGGGGCCGTGCTCGGTTTGATACTGGCTGTGTTGCACGGTGTGGGGCGGCAGCCACCGCTCTGGTCGGGGCTGGTGCACGCCTCGGCAGGCCTGGGCGGGCTTGGCGTGCTTCTGGTGGGGCTGGGCGGGCCGCCGCGTGGCGTGGCGCTGGGTGGCGGGGCGTTCGGCTTGGTGGCGGCGGCGATGCTTGGTGCCGCGGCCCTGGCAGGAGCGCTTATCCTAGTGCTTCGGCTGCGCGGCGCGAGATTGTCGGTGCTGCTGATCGGGCTGCACGCCACGGTGGCGCTGTTCGGCGTGATGGTGCTGGCGACCTATCTGTCGCTGCCGGCCTGATGCAGGCAGGCAAGCAGGGCTGGACCTTCCCTGCGCAAGCTGTCGGAACCTTTGGCCAGCCATACTTGTACCAACTGCCCCAAGTTCTGACTTGTCAGGAAGCAAGGCTGGGCTCCGCCCAGACCCGCCAGGGGCGAGCCGCCCCTGGACCGGCTTTACTTAAGAAGTGGAGTCCAAAGGACTGCCTTTGGCGGATGAGGCAGGGCCTCAACCTTGCCTGATGTCAGACGGTCTTGAGGTAGTCCACCAGCTTGGTGGCCGCGACCGCCTTTTCGGTCTGGTCGAGTGCCGCCAGCTCCGCGGCCAAGCGGTCCATCGCCGCCTCGTAGATCTGGCGCTCGGAGAAGCTCTGGTCGGGCTGGCCAGCGTTGCGGTGCAGGTCGCGCACCACCTCGGCGATCGACAGCGGGTCGCCGGAGTTGATCTTCGCCTCGTACTCCTGGGCGCGCCTCGACCACATGGTGCGCTTGATCCGCGCGCGCCCGCGCAGCACGGCCAGCGCCTCGTCGAACATCTTGCGGGTGGCGAGCTTGCGCAGGCCGGCGCTGCGGGCCTTGGCGACGGGAACGCGCAGGGTCATGCGGTTCTCCTCGAAGGTGATGTGGATCAGCTCCAGCTTGTGGCCGGCGATCTCCTCGGTGGCGATGCGCTCGACCCGGCCCACGCCGTGCGTCGGGTAGACGACGTGGTCGCCTTCCACGAAGTTCTCGGCCTTGGAGGGGATGCGCGGCGCGGGCGTCGGGCGGCCGCCGAGTTGCGGCGAGATCGGCCGCATCCCGGGGCGTGCCATGCCGCCGCCCATGCCGGGCATGCGGGCGTTGGAGCGCGGCGCCTCCTCCTCCTCATCGTCCTCCCCGTCCTCGTCCTCGCGGGCCGCCGGCGCTTCGGGGTCGCCCGCTTCGAGGCCGGCTGCCACGAGGTCGCCCGCCTCGGGGTCGGCCGGATCGGGCTCGGAGCCGTCGGCGAGCACGGCTGCGGCCTCCGGAGCATTCTCCTCCACGGGATCGGGCGATGTCGTGGTGCCACGCGGCAGGTCCGGCTCCGGAGCCGGAACCGCGGTCTCGGACGGCTCCGGCAGGGCGGCAGGCGCCGCCCGGCGCGAGGCTCGCACGGCCTCGGCCGTGGTCCCGGGCTCGGGAGAAGGCGACGATCCGGCGGTGTCGGGAGGCAGTGCCGTGGCTTCCTGCGCGGCGGCGCGTGGCGGCGCGGCCGGCTTTGCGGCGGCCTTGGGCCGTGTAGCCGGGGTGGACGCGGCGGCGGGTGAGGGCGCGGCGTCCGTCGCGAGCATGGCTGCGGACGACGAAGGTGTCGCAATCTCCGCAGCCGCCCCGTCGGGCGTAGCGGTCCTGGGAGCGGCCCGTGCGGCCTTGGCGGCAGGCCGGGCGGGCGACGCGGCCGTCGGCTTCGTCGTCCTGGACCTGGACGGTCTGGCCGAGGTGTCCATGCCATCCCCGTCCGGCACGGCCGTGGAAGCCGGCGCGGCAGACTGGCGCTGGGACGGGGTGTGTTGGTCGGTCATGGCCGCTCCCGTGATGTCCGATCACCTTTGGCGCCGGGAGCACATGCTCCCCGCGGGCGCCGCAAGCGGTGTCGTCCTTGATGAATGGGCGGCCGCCTGGTCAGGCGTGGCTGCCGATCGGTGTCATTGACATACCACGATTTTCCCCGAACTTCCACCCTGGCCGGGGCAGCGGGTCGGCCTGCAACCTGCGATAGCAGGGCGGCAGACCCGGCAATGGGTCAGCCTGCCCGGAGTCGCGTCAGGCGAGGTAGGAAGCAAGGTTGAGGCTCTGCCTCAAACTCCGCCAAAGGCTCGCCTTTGGAATCCATTACTTGAGTAAAGCCGGTCCAGGAGGGCTTTCTCCCTTGGCGGGTCTGGGCAGAGCCCAGCCCTGCTTGCTTCCTGACAGCCATGGGCCGGTTTGAAACTGACCCACTTCCCAGGCGCTGGAGTCGCAGGCCGCCTGGCGTCAGGGCGTGCCGGGTGCGGTGGACATCAGCGCGCCCTTGTCCGGCTTGTCCTTCCAGGCGTCGGAGTCGGCCGGCGGCTCGCCCTTGCGGGTGATGTTGGGCCACTGCGTCGAGTAGGTGCGGTTGATCCCGGCCCACGGCGTGGCACGATCGTCGCTGTCGGGCAGGATCGCCTCGGCCGGGCACTCCGGCTCGCACACGCCGCAGTCGATGCACTCGTCCGGGTGGATCACCAGGAAATTCTCGCCCACGTAGAAGCAGTCGACCGGGCACACCTCCACGCAGTCCATGTACTTGCACTTGATGCAGTTCTCGGTGACCACGTAGGTCATCGCCATCTCCCAGCGTTGAGCCGGCAGTCCGGGCGGAGCCACGGCGCCTCGCGTGAAACCTGTGCCTCGGCCGCGGCGGGCCGATCGGCGTCTGCGCCCCGGACCATGCACGCGGGCCTGTGCGCAACGTCGCGGCGGACTCCGGCCGGACCTGCCGACGGTGCCTACCGTGCGAGCGGCATATGACGGCGTTCGCCCGGAGGCGCAAGGCGTCCGGCCGCGCGGTGGTGGCCCGGGCGCGACACGTTGGACGGAGTGCCGGCTGCGTCCAGGCGACGTCATGCCGACGGCTTCGGACGTCGACGTGTCAGCGGGCAAGGCCAGGGCTCTGCCCTGGACCGGCTTTTCCTAAAGAGTGGATTCCAAAGGCGAGCCTTTGGCGGAGTTTGAGGCAGAGCCTCAACCTTGCTTCCTGCCTTGCCTGCGGTGACACCGGGTAGACTGGCCCGCTGCCCGGCATTAGGGCAGTGCCTCGCACGGTGCCGGGGCGTCGGGCCGGCCGGGTTCGGCAAGCTCCTCGTAGAGCAGGCGGGCCTCGGGAGCCGGGCCGCGCCGGGATGCCAAGGCGAGGATGCGCAGCACGCGGACGCGCGAGCCGAGCGGAAAGGTCAGCACGTCGCCGGGACGCAGTCGGGCGTGCGGCTTGTCGGTGGGCTGGCGGTTGATGCGGATCGCGCCGGCGGCGACGAGGCGGGCGCAGTCGGCACGCGCCTTCAGCATCCGCGCGCACCACAGCCACTTGTCCAGGCGCTGCCAGTCGCGGTCCTCGCCCATGCGCCCTTGCCGTCCGTTGCCGTCCGTTGCCGTCCGTTGCCGTCCGTTGCCGGGGAAGGTGGGCGGGACCTGCCCAGGTGTGAAGCCCCATGCGGCAGCCGCGGGCACACCCGGCGCTGCGCCTCGTCTGGATTTCGCAGGCGACCCACGGTCGAGGTCCTGGCGGGTCGTGGCGGTGCACCTGCCGTATGGTCGTGGGCCAGGGACGCGTCGCGAGCGCAGCGTCGCGACACGGCTTCACGCCCCGCGAGATCAACCTGAAATCTGCCTGTGGGCACTTTATTTTTTAAGAGAATTATAGCTTGTTTTGATCTGCAATCCCGTCGAGGGAGCAACCTGGGACATTACGGAATGCCGGTTCGCCGGCCTCGCGGCGGTGCCTGCGCGTGCAAGGCTATCTGCGAGCCGAAGGACGCGCTGGCCCTCGCGCCGGCCGGCGTGCCCACCGTTGTCGACCCGCGCGACATCGTACGTCGTAAGGGCCCCACGCCGTGCCGGCGACGCTGCTGGCGCGGTCGCGGCAGAAGCTGGCGCTGCAGCGGCGCATGTTCGTGGAAGACCTGGAGGACGCAGAGAAGATCTTCGTGCTCAAGCGCAACGACTCCTTGGCGCTGGGGGAGGTGCTGCCGGTGTGGTCGTGCCTGCGTGGCTACGGCGACAACACCCTGCTCTACGTGGTGGTCGCCGACGCCGGGCACCTGCCGGGCACTATGGAGCAGCGCGCGCCGGGGCTGCTGTGCGGCTACATCGACCGCTTCGCGCCGCATGACGACGCGCACGACCTGTTCGACGCGTGCTGGATCTCGATCTGCCGCAACGCCTACGCGATGTGGAGCGAGGCGCGACGCAACACAGGGGCGCGGCTGCTGGCGGCGGAGTGGTGCCAGCGGTTGAACTCACTGACCCACCAGCAGGCAAGGCTGGGCTCTGCCCAGACCCGCCAGGGGCGAGCCGCCCCTGGACCGGCTTTCCTTAAGGAGTAGATTCCAAAGGCGAGCCTTTGGCGGAGTTTGAGGCAGAACCTCAACCTTGCTCCTGCCTCGGCTCGCCTGCGGCGTAGCCGGGCAGGCTGACCCACTGCTCCGCGCCGGGACATCTTCTGCTGGTCGCCGGCACATGCTTTGATGCCGGGGCCCGGTCCGGCACAAGCCGTCGGCTGTGCCCTCGTTCCTGGGCTGCCGGGCAGGGCCGCGCCTTCGTTCCACCGCGCAAAGTCAGGACGTGCCGATGCCCCTGGTCAAGCTGAGCGAGGCGGGACACTGGACCAGCGCCGACATCGCGCCTGTCCTGGGCCAGGGCTGGTCGGAGCCGGAGCAGTCCCATGTCTGGGCCGTCGGCGACTTCAGCAGCCTCAGCCTGCCGATCGGCGAGCCGCATCCGGCCTATGTCGTGGTGCTGGCGCTCAGGCCGATCGAGCACTGGCAGCGCGTGGGGTTCTGGTCGGGTGCCACCCTGCTCGGCCAGCACCTGTTGACCGGGACCACCCAGGTCAGCCTCGCCGTCCCGGGCGAGCTGGTCGCGCAGGGCAGACTGGCGCTGCTGATGACGCATTACGATCACAGACGCGCCTGCGAGATGGGCGGCGGCGGCGACGATCTCCGCCTGCTCTCCGTCGCCCTGACCGGGATCGAGGTGTACGGCTCGACCCGCGTTCCCGCGCCGGTTCCCGCCGTCGGGGGAGCGGCGCTGCCGGACGCGGCGCTGCTGGGCCAGTTCCAGAGCCTGGGCGACAACTGCGAGTTCGGCCTGGTGCAGCGCCATCTCGGCGCCGAGCCGCTGCACCTGCTGCGCTTCACCGGCATCGGCCTGCCCAGCCTGCTGCTGGGCCTGAACAGCGAGTTCGACGGCCTCGACGATCCCGGGCGGCTGTCGCTGTTGCTGGCCGGCGAGGAGGGGCAGCGGGAGTACATCCTGCGCCACGACCTTTATGGGCTGAACGCGCACACCTTCACGCACGAGCATGTCAGCTCCGCGGAGGCGGTGCTGTCGAGGAGCGTGCAGAAGCTCGCGCTGCAGCGGCGCATGTTCCTGGAGGACCTGGAGGACGCGGAGAAGATCTTCGTGCTCAAGCGCAACCACCCGCTGGCGTTGCAGGAGGTGCTGCCGGTGTGGTCGGCTCTGCGCGGCTACGGCGACAACACCCTGCTGTACGTGGTGATGGCCGACGCGGACCACTTGCCCGGCACGGTGGAGCAGCGCGCGCCGGGGCTGCTGTGCGGCTACATCGACCGCTTCGCGCCTTACGAGGACGCGCACTCCCTGTTCGACGAGTGCTGGCTGTCGATCTGCCGCAACGCCCACGCGATCTGGGCCGAGGGGCGCCACGCCAGGGCGCGGCTCCTGGTCGCGGAGTAGGCGGGCGCGGGCAAGGCCGGGCTTTCGCCGGCGTAGGCTACGCACAGGCCGCCGCATCTGCGACAACGCCCGGCATGAAGATCCCGGCCTGGCTGCCGGTGCTGCTCGGCGTGCTAACCGCCGTGGGCCCGGTCTCGACCGACATGTACCTTCCGGCGTTCCCCGCGATGGAGCGCTCGCTGCACGCGGCCGCGGGCTCGGCGCAGATCACGCTCGCGACCTGGTTCGCGGGGCTGGCGGTGGGGCAGATGATGCAGGGCACGCTGTCGGACCGCTACGGGCGCCGCGTGCCGCTGCTGCTGGGCACGGCGGTGTATACGCTGGCGTCGGCGGCCTGTGCGCTGGCGCCGGACATGGCGAGCTTGTCGGCGTTCCGCGCGGTCGCGGCGCTGGGCGGGTCGGCGTCGATGGTGGTGCCGCGCGCGGTGGTGCGCGACCTCGCCGACGGGCACGAGGCGGCGCGCCTGATGAGCCGGCTGATGCTGGTGATGGGCGCGGTGCCGATCCTGGCGCCGACGCTGGGCGGGGTGGTGCTGGGCTTCGCCGGCTGGCGCACGATCTTCTGGATCGCGACGGGCTACGGGGTCGCGTGCCTGGTGCTGGTGGCAGCACTGCTGCCGGACACCCTTCCGCCGGACCGCCGGGTGCGGCTGCGGCCGTGGGCGCTGCTGCAGCGGTTCGGCGCGGTGCTGCGCGACCGGGGATTCCTCAGCCACACGCTGATGGCGGGCTGCGCCTCGTTCGCGCTGTTCGCGTTCCTGGGCGGCTCGCCGCCGGTGTTCATCGAACGGTTCGGCGAGACGCCGACGCAGTTCGGGCTCGTGTTCATGGGCACCGCCGGCTCGTTCATCGGCGCCTCGCAGGCCAACCCGTTCGCGCTGCGCCGCTTCGGGCACCACCGGGTGATGCGAACAGCCTCGGCGGTGCTGCTGCTGGCGGCGGCGGGGCTGCTGGCGGACGCGGCGACGGGCCGGGGCGGGGTGAGCGGGATCATGCTGCCGGTGCTGCTGATGTTCGGCGCGATGGGGTTCATCTCGCCCAACGCCGCGGTGGGCGCGCTGTCGCGGCACGCGGCGCAGGCGGGCGCGGCTTCGGCGCTGCTCGGCACGCTGCAGTTCATGCTGGGGGCGCTGAGCGGCACGCTCATCGGGTGGCTCGCGAACGGGACGCCGGTGCCGATGGCGGCGATGATGCTGGCGGGCGCCGCGGGCGTGATGGCGGCGGACCGGTGGCGACCGGGGAGCGAAGGAAGCAGGCAAGGTTGAGGCTCTGCCTCAAGCTCCGCCAGGGGCAGCGCCCCTGGACCTGCCTTCCTGAAGTAAATCGGTGTCCAGAGGCTTTGGCCTTTGGCGGGTCTGGGCAGAGCCCAGCCTTGCTTGCCTGCTTCCCGGCCAGCATTCTGCGCTGCGGTGTCCTGGGCTGGCCCGGGGTGGCTTGCTTGCCTGGGGAGTAGTGCCGCGTGACCCCGATCGTCGGACTTGCCGCCTGCGTGCGCCGCTACCCGGATTATGTGCAGCACGCGGTCGCCGAGCAGTACGTGGCGGCGGTGCGCGAGGGGGCGGGGGCGTTGCCGGTGCTGGTGGCGTCGGTCGGGAGCGCGGAGGCGCTGCTGGACCGGCTGGACGGGCTGCTGCTGCCGGGCTCGGAGAGCAACGTGGCGCCTGCGCTGTACGGCGTGGCCGACGACGCGACGCCGGGGCAGCACGACCCGGCGCGCGACGCCACGGTGCTGCCGCTGGTGAGGGCGGCGCTGGCGCGGGGGATGCCGGTGCTGGCGATCTGTCGCGGGCACCAGGAGCTGAACGTGGCGCTGGGCGGCAGCCTGCACCAGGCGGTGCACGCCCTGCCTGGACGCCTCGACCATCGCGAGGACCCGGCGGCCGAGGAGGCGGCGCAGTGGGCGCCGGCGCATGAGGTGGCGCTGTCGGGCGGGCTGGCGGCGCTGCTGGGGCGCGGGGCGGTGTGGGTCAACTCGCTGCACGGGCAGGCGATCGACCAGCTGGCGCGCGGGCTGGTGGTGGAGGCGGTGGCGCCGGACGGGGTGGTGGAGGCGGTCAGGGCCGAGGGCACGGGGTTCTGCTACGGCGTGCAGTGGCACCCGGAGCGCGGCGAGGCCGAGGCGATGGGAAGTGCCGCGCTGTTCGGGGCGTTCGGGGCGGCGTGCCGGGCGTACGCGGGGAGGCGGTAGAAGAAAGCAAGGTTGGGGCTCTGCCCCAAACCCCGCCAGGGGGAAGCCCCCCTGGACCGGCTTCCCTTAAGTCATGGGATCAAAGGGTCCTCGGACTCTTTGCGGGTCTGGGCAGAGCCCAGCCTTGCTTGCCTGTCCTTGCGCCGCATCCGCCGCATCACTGCGGCCACGGCGTCCTGCACGCGCAGCAGGCCGAGCGCCTGGGCCGCGAGGCCGTAGGTCGCCATGCCGGTCGCCACCAGCATGGCGAGCGAGACTAGGCGCGCGAGCTGGCCGTGCGCCATGCCGTCGGGCAGGAGGCCACGGGCGGCGAGCAGGGCGGCGACCATGATCCCCGTGGCCAGCGCCATGCGCCAGGCGCGCGAGACCAGCCTGCGGTCCGGGCTGAGTTGGCCGCGGCGGTGCAGCGCGATGCCGAGCGCCACCAGGTTCACGGTGGCGGCGATCGAGGTGGCGAGCGGCGGGCCGATGTGCTGCAGCGGGCGCATCAGCGCGAGGTTGAGGGCCAGGTTCAGCGCCAGGCAGGCCATGCCGATGCGCACCGGGGTCGCGGTGTCGCCGCGCGCGAAGAAGCCGGGGGCCAGCACCTTGACCAGCACGAAGGCGGGCAGGCCGGTGGCGTAGGCGGCGAGCGACTGGGCGGAGAGCTGGGTGTCGGCGACGCTGAACGCGCCGCGCCCGAACAGCGCCGCCATCACCGGGCCGGCGGTGGCGATCAGGGCGGCGGCGGCCGGGAGCGTCAGGACCAGGGCGTACTCGATGGCGCGGTTCTGGGTGTCGGCGGCGGCCCGCGTGTCGCCGGAGAGCACCTGGCGGGAGAGCACGGGCAGCAGCGCGGTGCCGACGGCAGCACCCAGCACGCCGAGGGGGAGCTGGTTCACGCGGTCGGCGTAGTAGAGCAGCGAGACGGTGCCGGCGGGCAGCATGGTGCCGACCCAGCCGTCGACCACAAGGTTGAGCTGGGTCACGCCGCCGGCGATCAGGCCGGGGACCATGCGGCGCATCAGCAGGCGCATCTGCGGCGTCAGCCTGGGGCGCGGGGGGTGGAGCGCCATGCCGGCGCGTCTGGCGGCCCAGAGGAGGACGCCGAGCTGGGCGACGCCGGAGATCGTGACGCCCCAGGCGAGGGCATGGCCCATGGTGGCGGTGAAGGGGGCGAAGGCGAAGATCGAGGCGATGCCGACCACGTTGAACAGGACGTAGGCGCCCGAGGCGGCGGCGAAGCGGTCGAGGCCGTTGAGCACGCCGGCGACCAGGGCGGCGAGGCAGATCAGCACCAGGTAGGGGAAGGTGATGCGGCTGAGCGTGACGGTGAGCGCGAACTTGGCGGGGTCGCGGGCGTAGCCGCTGGCGAGGACGTGCATCACCTGGGGCATGAAGATCTCGCCGGCGAGCGTGAGCAGCAGCAGCCAGAAGGCGAGGACGGACATCGCCTGCTCGGCGAAGCGGCGGGCGGTGTCGGGACCCTCCGACGTCAGCAGGCCGGAGAAGACGGGGATGAAGGCGGCGTTGAACGCGCCCTCGCCGAACAGGCGGCGGAACAGGTTGGGCAGGCGCAGCGCCACGAAGAACGCGTCGGCGACGGGGCCGGCGCCCATGAAGGCGGCGATGAGCTGGTCGCGGACCAGGCCGAGGACGCGGCTGACCATGGTCCAGCCGCCGACGGTGAGGAGGCCACGGAGCATCGCGGGGCTTTAGCGTGCGGCGGGGGGGAAGGCTAGGAGGCAGACTCCTGCGGCAGAGAACAACCAAGAGAAAGCTAAACATTTTTAGACATAAGTCAATTCATAGACATGCGACTCGTCGTCTATGGTTGTAAACTCAGAGTCAAGCGCAACTATTTATTAAAATGAGATGTCTAGGACTCTAAAGGGTTGCATCTACCTGATTCGTTCTCCTAAATGTGGGCTAAGACGAAGTTGGGGGTCAGGCTTGCAGGCCCAACCCCCGATATCCACTAGCGCTTGAACCGCCAGTGGAAATGCACCGCGTGCGCCCTGATGTAAGGGAAGTCGGTTGCGTCAGTCAAGGCGGTTCTCCCCACTGGAGATGAACCATGTCTTTTTTGCACCAACGAGAGTACCTAAGTGAAGGGGACATTGTCATTGTGGACTGTTCCCACAAATGCAATGTGCATATCACAGACGATACTAATTTCTCTTACTACCGAAGAGGTTTACCATTTAAGTACTATGGAGGCAATTTCATAAGGTTCCCGGCCAGGATATCGGTTCCCTCTACTGGCTATTGGAACGTCTCTCTGGACCTTGGAGGAGGGCAAGCTAATATCAAGTACAGTTTCAGATTTCTGAAAGCTTAATAATCAATATTATGAATTTTAATTTCTTTTAAGGTAACGAAACCACCTTCACGAGCGTAAAATCATGAGCATATATCGTGAAGGTGGTCATTTAAAGTTTAATAGTTATTAAAAACAGAGCGAATAGCCCTTTTCAATTTTTGGTTTCCAAAGGCGAGCCTTTGGCGGAGTGTAACTGCTCAACCCGCCCTCTATTTCGCTCACCGGGCTGGGGCTTGACGCGCAGCGAGCGGCTTGATTCAAGGTCAGGGTGAGCGCCGACCTTGACCTC